>PDWI01002690.1_pt1 | contig 26315 bp, 31 predicted proteins | sample 1430891 | NCBI WGS metagenome assembly PDWI01 (sample SAMN01162508, study PRJNA174530) | Oral metagenome, whole genome shotgun sequencing project. | biome: Marine environment; feature: Marine mammal; material: Swab sample of the gingival sulcus; isolation source: swab sample of gingival sulcus...
AACGCCCTGCTAACCTTGAGGTACAGTAAGTCAACAGAATCAGAACCATCTGAATCTGGAAAAGGAACCTACTATTACAGCGTACATCATCTTAGCGCGAGAATTGCCACAGTAGGTAAACGTAGTTTTAAAGGACAGTATACAAAAGAAGAACTGCTTGGCATTAATCAACGTGCTGATAAGCTTTATCATAACCTTAAAAAGCAAAGGAAACAGGATATAAGCATGGCATTAATGATTATAGTAGGTGCTGCAGTAATATCGTTAGGTTTGTTATTGGTTAATCCTATTGCTAGTGCATTTTTAGTGCTTGTCGGCAGTGTGTTTGGCTTTTTTCTATATCCCAAAGATGAGATTTGGCTAAGGAAAAGTCCATATCGAAAAAGAGTAAAAAGTATCTAATCTTCGTTAATTTTTACATTTTAATTCAATAAAAAAGAGGAATCTAATTATGAAAAAGAAACTGTTAGCATTAGGGTTGGCTGCCATTTTACCAGGCTGTGTTACAGTAGATGGGAAAGGTCTTAGCGTTGATGGCAGTTGTATTGTATGTCTTACGACAAAGAAGACTGGTAGTAGCACTAGAGCAACTAAGGACAATATTGTGGTTAGAACTGAATACACTTCCCCGCTTGATGTAGATTCAACGTATGCAGTTATTAAGTCAGAATTTAAATACAAAAGTCCTGATGAATTTCACGAGGGTAATATCTATACCCTACAAGATTCGTATAAATACGTGACGACCCCTGGAAGTTATTACTATATCCGTGACCCTTATATTCGTCACCAGTTTAACGGAAAAGTAGAAAAGCCAATTCTTGGTTTTGAGCTCATTAAACGCGGATCAAAAACGAAAATAAAGCAAGAAATTCATTATCGTATTTCCGATAATGATGTGGAGAATAAGCAATTAATGGATCAACTGAGCAACGGAATAAAACAGCGTACATTACGTGCATTACGTTAGTGAACTTTCTGAAGAAATGGCAAATCACCGTAAAAAATGATGCCGAATCCTCCTTTGATACCTCTTCCTATTCTAGCCGGGAATCCCCCTGTCCATTGCCCGGTTTTGGGTGATCTTTGACCACCTAACCCCCAAGAACCGGTTTTGCTGGAACCACCGCCAATTGAACTGCCAGTGCCTCCAAAAAAACCTGCCTACCGAAGCCTTGGCTATCATTGACCGCTCCAGCCCCATTTACGCCACCGCTTCTCTGATCATGTGCTAGCTATTCTGACTTAGGTGGACGTATATTTGATTTTTAAACCAGTTAAATGCTATACTTTAGCTATAATATTACTATACATATTATAGAGAGGGTTATTATGGACACAGTAGGAATTAGTTTTAAGGTAAGTAAAGAATTACGCGAACAATTTAATATTATTTGCGAACGTGAGGGCTACAGCGCCAGTTTGGTGCACCGTAAACTGATGGAACAATATATCAAATCTAAAACAGTACCTGTTTCCAAAAATACGCCTAACGCTGAGACATTAGCTGCTATGCAAAATGTTGAGACAGGTAAAAATTTACAAACATTTAACTCTGTTGACGAACTCTTTGATGATTTAGGCATATAGGATGCGGAGTATTGTCCAAGCAAATAGTTTTAAGAAAGACATTAAAAAATGTAAAAAACGTGGCTACAATTTTGATGATTTGAAGACAGTAATCACAACATTATCAAACGAAGAAGAGTTAGAGCCGCGTTATCGACCACATTTGCTTACTAATAACTGGGCAGGTTATTGGGAGTGCCATATCAAACCTGATTGGCTTACGTGATTTACAGCAATGATGAAGTCGAGACTGCCAAAAATATTTTGCTGAATACTTATTTTCAGAAAAAAGTGGACAGTGGTGAACTTAATCTCATTCAGGCACTCATAAAGTAAAAACAGATTGATAAAGACCTTAAAATAGGCCGCGACGAGATTGATCAAGGGCGGTTTGTCGAATTAGGCACAGGGCAGCTACTTGAGAACATCAAGCTAAAACGCCAGCGTAGCGGCTATTTTCCTAGTTAGGAAAGCATTTTCAACTTGTGATATTCTTTTTCTTGCACTTTCCGTTGCAATTCGTCAGTTTCTTTCTTTTTTTCATTAGGAAACGTCCACGCTAAAAAACACACTAGAAATAAAGAAAATATAAAGGTAAAATAAAGAATTAATTTTACTACTATTGAGGAGTTAGCAATGAGTTCTAAAAATTTTAATATGAACTTTGATCCCCAAACAAGGCAACAATTTGCCAAAGTGTTGGAAGGTTATGGTTTGACCGTCCCACAGGCGTTTAAGCTATTAGCTAATCAGGTGATTCATACCGGTGTTTTACCATTGTCTTTTGACTGGCAAGCAAAAGCTGTCCCTAATGCCACGACAAAGGCAGCAATTGTCGAATTGGAAAATGGCAAAGGGACATCCTACTCTTCACCTGAAGATGCCATGCAAGCGATGATAGAAATAGCCAACAGTCAATGAGCCAAATAAAAGTCACGCTCAGCAATCAGTTTAAACGTGATATTAAAAAGCAATACCTAACGCTTGTCAGCCCTGAGTGGAATGAAGTCTATAATGCTTTAATCAATGGCTTGCCATTGGCTGAGAAATACAGAAATCATCCACTCAAGGGTGATTATAAGGGTTATATGGATTGCCATGTAAAACCTGATTTAGTCTTAATTTACAAATTCACTGACAGCGAATTGTTGTTAGCAAGACTGGCTAGTCACAGCGAATTGTTTAAATAAATTATTTCGTATTCGTGACCATACCTGTGCCTATCGTATTATCTACGTTGCTTGCCTTGTCGATGCGATTTACGTACTGACTGTCTTTAATAAAAAACAGCAAAAAACGCCAAAACAAGAAATTGACAAAGCTAAACGCTACTATGCGGAGTTACTACAATGACAAAAAAGTTTACTAGCGTCTGGGATGCTATAGAAGATACACCACAAGAAGCGAGAAATATGAAAATTCGTGCGGATTTAATGATTTCTATTACTCGTGAATTGGAAAAAATAAGCGGTACACAGACCCAAAAAGCCAAACGGCTAGGCATTAGTCAGCCTCGCTTGAATGATTTATTACAAGGAAAAATTAATAAATTCAGCTTAGACGCTCTGGTGACTATTGCCACCAATGTGGGGCTATACATTTCTATCAATGCGACAACTCGTGACAGCACGTTTTCTGTTTAATCCGCTTGAATTTGACACTCCCCCTCATCGGGCGTATGCTTTTATATAAAACAACAGTGAGACATTTATGGATTACGTGATTTACAGCAATGACGAGGTAGAAGCAGCAAAACATATTCTTTTGAATAAATATTTTCAAAAGAAAGTGGATAGCGGTGAAATGAACCTTATTCAGGCCTTAATAAAGCAAAAGCAGGTTGATAAGGACTTGGATAAAGGTGTGAAAGATTTCAAAAGCGGGAAATATGTAGGATCAGAACATCTTGTTGACGCTGTATTGAAACATTCAGAATTTACTCAGAAAACAAAATGATAAAGGTTGTTTTCACGGAAGAGGTGCAGATAAAATTATCAGATATTTTTGATTATATTGCACCAAATACAGATTTTAACTTTGCAATGTCACATATTGAAAAAATAGAAGGTGAAATAGTGAGCAAGCTATCAAACTTTCCTCGCAGTGGAGAGCCTTATCGTAGTGACTTACAGAGGAAAACTACGATAAAAGCAGGAAATGCTCACTATACTGTGCTTTATCAGCTGTATGAAGAACAGGATATTGTTTCTGTTTACCAAATCTACGGCAGAGGTGAAGATTGGTAAATTTGACACCACCCGATATTAAGCGTATTATGATTAGTATCAATAAACTAAAAACCATAAAACGGAGGTGACTATGAGCTTTTTAGAAAAATTAAGACTCTTTACCCAAGGGTTTATGGAGGGTTTTATGGAAAATCCGTATCAAAACGCCAACGGTGACTTTGATGACGCGGATGACGAGCCGTTTGATGATGGTGTTCCTGACCCATTTGATACATTTGATATGACTCGCAGTCTTTACTACAATGACAACTTCAACTACAACGAACAAAATAATTAGTAAGGCTGGCGAATAAAATAATAAAGGGGCTGAAAAGCCCCTTTATTATTTTGCTATTTTCCTCGCATTCGATTTAGTCCACCTTTAAAACCGCTGCCTATTCTGCTTAGCAGTCCCGGTGTCCACTTGCCTGTTTTACCGGATCTTCCACCGAATAGGCCTCCAAAACCAGTTTTGCTAGAGCTACTGCCAATTGAGCTACCTGTTCCTTGAGAGCCTTTCATTCCCATAGTCTGAGTATCATTCACCGCACCGGCCGCATTACCGCCACCTGCCTGGTTAATTAGGAAGAAGACAACGAAGACGATTGCTATCTCAAAGATACTGGTGGCGATATCGAGTAGCAGCCTATTGAATAAGCTATGATCATTAGAACCGCCATACATGGCACCATATAATTGATCATCTAAATGGCCAATAATAGACCAAAGACCCGGCATAACGCACAGTGCGGTAATAAGTATCATGCCTCTAATCATAGCCATACCTTTAAATTCGCCAATTACCATATAAACCCCCCAAAACATATAAATTGTCATTAGAATAAAAGGGATTAGATATTGCAATAATAATTTAAGCAAATACAGTGTGATATAAAAACCGGCCAACTGCCCGGCAACGGCATCTGCACCTAAATCAACACCTGTAATTTTAGAAATTATAGCTGCTACCGAACCAACTGCTACCCCCCAACCCAATTTGGTGCTGTCACTTTCGGAAATAACATTGTCACTAATTTTGGATCCCTGATGGTTACGAAGTAATGTTTCCACGTATTGATCTGCATTACCACTATAAATTTCGGTAATGATTTTCGCTCGGCATGTGGCTCTTCTGGAAGCAGACATAGTCCAACGTTTACCCAAACCGCCGGAGACCATTGGGTCAAGATAAGTATCAGGACGACATTCACTAACACCCATAAGATTACTGATTTGTTCTACAGCGCTGTCACTTAAAGCAGCAGCAATTCTATTTCGCAGTGGGAGTGCCGTAGATCCTCCTGTAACCCACCAATCATAGCAACTGGGGGGCGAGCCGGTGACGCCCTGCCTGGTACTACCAGCTTCGTAGCCATTAAAGCCCGGAACTGCTTTCTTGGCGACCAAACTACCGGGTATAGACTGTAACCCTTCAACACTGGCCATAGGTGATGCCGGGTTATATAACAAGTCTTTAATTAAATCAGAGTCGTAAAAACCTAATAATACCTTTTCAGATTTGCCGGTAGCAGCCACTTTGTTAATAACTTGTTGTTTCATCCAATCGGCAGCAGGCTTTTCATACGCCCCATCACGAATGCTATTAATCAGATTAACTGCCGGTGTATGACATTCCGCAACAAATCGATCAAGTTCTCCTTTCAGTAATTCTGGATTAGCTGCCTTCTCCAAATTAACCGACATAGTCGCCTTGCGAGTCTCAGTAACATCAAGGGCACAAGTTTTTTGTTTATAAATAACAGAATTAACCCCCTGTCCAATTGCCATTGCAATCCAGGGCATAATTGGTGCTCGGGTGCTGGTGTTTTCAAAATAGTTTCCTCCGCGCCCGTTGTCGTTATAAACGCCAACATCATTACGCTCAGTACAAGATGATTTCACTATTGTTCTAGCCAATGTCAGACTTTTAAAAGGTACTATAGCCACCAAAAAAACCAACATGATGGATACCATAGATACAACAAATTGACGCATATAATTAGTACCGGCGTATTCGCTACCACTGATAAAATTTTGGTAAATGTCAATAAGCACTCGCGCCACCGGATACAAATAAAAACCTAATGCACCAAGCAATAAATAAAAAATGTAGTACATATCCCAACCGTAGACGGTCAGAAAGGCTTCTAAATAGGAAGATACAGTCATAATTGCCCCCTTATCTAATAAAAAACGGAATTTGTAGCAAAATGATATCCATCAAAATAAAAAATAAGCATATTACCCAGGGTTTGATATGTTCAATACCTTTTACCTGGCGCTGTAGTAATTCGATATAGGCCTCATCATCTGAATCGCCGCTAAGTTGCAATTGTTTTATTAGTCTCAATTTTTCATCTCGACGTTTTTGCATAATAAAAGGGATAATAACAAAGCTAATTACGATCATAATGACAAACCGTATCGCAGTGCCAACAAACCAAAAGCGCTCTAGATTTTTTTCGACTGAACTCATACCGTTGGGGCCTACTATCGTAATTACCATACCGGCAATAATGAACAACAAAATGGGCAACAAGATAGCCATAAGTATGCGCTTTAACTTTTTGCCCTTTGGTTTTGGACTGGGCATTTCCTCTAGGTTTGCCATAATTTCTCCTTAGTATTGATAAGCCCGTTGGCTGATTTCCGTAAGATCATCCATGATGCGGTAGTAAAGTGATTTATACTCTTCCATTGACGGCCCTGACATGCCTGATTGTTGCATGTCGGGTGCGTAGATACCCGTTTTTAGCGCTTGTTTGGCAAACAGCAGGTTTTTCTTGATACGGCCGATTGCATAATCCCTTGCCCTGGATTCAATCTCCATAGCTTGTTCATAAGGCGGTAGTTGTCGGATATCGTTAACTTCTGCCGGAGGAATAATAATCCCAGTTGTTGTTTCGAATGCAGTCCGCGTTGTCACTCGATTGACATAGTCTCGCAGTTGCTTAATCAGTTCATTGCGATATTTTGCGTAGGTCTTCTCATAGCCTCGACCGGCAATGGTCTTTACCGATTCACCTGTAGGTGTATTTGTAGAAATACGTTTTTCATTAGCACCGTAAATTTCTTCAATAAATTCATAAAGCTCACTGGGCTTTTTAAACTCTTTAAGAATGGGATTTTCATATATGTTATTTGGTGTTGTAACAAAGCTATTTTCCCAGGCATCTTTATTATCCCGTCCCATAACCAAGTTCATTCCGGCTGTAAGCAGCGATTTAGTGATATTAATAGGTTCTTGATTATCTCCGCCATACTTTTTGCCGTCAGCCATAGAAACACCATTTTTTCTGGCTTCTTCAACTAACTCTTCTGCGGCTTCTTCCAGTGCTTTACTCCCTTGATTGACCAATCCGATCGAGGTTTTCCATTGGTCTCCCACGGCGATTTGCACAATATCACTTAAGGGGTTTTTGCCATTTAAAACATCGCGTTCGTATTCTTGGCAACTTTTTACTTGCGCATCAAATATTTTAATAAATTCATCTAATTGCTTTAACGAAAGCTGTCCTAAGGTTGGATTAATTTTGGATAACAGGTACTGATAAAAACCAGAAATCATACCGGATAAACTCGCCAGAATTTGGCGTTGGGCATTTTTTATTACTTGTCTTAATTGATATTGCAGCCTTCTAAGTTCAGCCTGGAAATTGTTGTAAAAATTTAGCTGACCACAAGAATAGTTAAAATTGCTTTTAAAATGAGCATCAATTCTTAAGCGATTAGTATAGGAGCTTGGAAAAATACTATCTTTACCAGCGGCGGCCCCTGGAATGTAATAACGTCCGGATTCACCGGCAGGGACATCATCGGCCCTAAAAATGGATGACGGATCGCCTAAGATATTATCAACCTCATTTTGTGCCACGGCAGTAGTTGCAGAAATAATTGTTATGGCAAAAATAGCTATTGTTTGCTTGATTGCTTTCATTTTTTTCTCCTTTTTTAGAGTTTTCTGATGATTTTATCAGCGCGAAGATGCACCAGCTGGTTGATAGCGTTTTCTAACGCATGGTGCTCAATAGGATCGTAGTTACTGATTTGATTTGCGGGTAATTTTTGTTTTATTTGCTTGATGGTGGCTTCAGGTATGGCTTGTTTTCGTTTGTTTAATAGTAAGGTGTTGACTTGCTCGGGAAGGCTTTTTCCGATCTTTATAAAACGGTTAATGCAGGTTTCTAACACGCAAACATCGTCAATGACCATGACCAATGTGTCACCCGCTACCCAATTTCTGCTGATGTTATCCGGTTGATAAGAAATCGTGTCAATACCCGTGAGATTGTCAGTGAATTGTTGCATTGCATCGATGAGTCCTTGCTTTTCCATTTCTTTAGATATCAGCCAGGCTGTTTCAATTTCCTTTTTAGTAATTTCGTGCTCATGCTTGGCTGCTTTGGCGGCAAAATAGCCCTTTTCTTCGGGTGAGTCGGAAATGATAGACAGCACATAAAGAGGATTAAGATGTGCGTGCTGATACTTGCCGTCCATCTCCATATAGTTTTCATAGGCCTTCATATGCTCTTCGGAAATATCCCAATAGGTCATAAATGCTTTGGGTTTTTCGATTTTGCCCCAGGTGATGGTTTGTGCCTGAGTGGCCGCAAACCAAACTAAAAGGGGAAACAGGATTAAACACTGCTTTTTCATCATTACACTCCTACGGTGTTTTGTTGGAATTCACGTCGGCTTGCGGTAATTTCATCAGCGATGATATAAACCGCCTCCAGCTCACTACAATGACGCTCATTCATAATTTGTTGTCTGCGTTCCTTTTCATCACCATCGGTTTGTCCCAAGGCCAACATGAGTGCTGGCGGTACATAGCGAATCAAAGTGTCCGGATATTTAGCAGAGATGGATACCCCCTCAACATACTTTCCGGGTTCTTTTCGCGGGAACTTGATTAAGTGCTGAACCTCTTCATCAAGTTCCAAAATTTCGCAGGCCTCTTTAATTTCTTTGGGCGACATGCGCATTAACCACCAAAATTCAGCATTGGTTAAAATTTTGGTTGCTTCACCGGTAAAGTCGGAAATATCTTGGGTAATAATAGATAACCAAATTTGTAATTTTCGGAAAGCTTTGGCACCGACAATTAAGCCGCCCATTAACATCGGAATTTGTGCCCAAACGTGCGCTTCATCTATCTTCATTTCAATAGCTCTGCCGCTATTTTGAAATTTTTCACCCATTGCGGTAATGGTGTAAATGGCTGAAAGACCAGCTACTGCCATCATATCTTGGCCACCGCTTTTACCGAGGTTGCCAATTTCAATAATGGTAAGGTCGTAGTCGGGATCAAAGCCTTCAGCGATACGATTAAACAGCGAGCCCCGTAATCCTTTGGTCCACAGCATGATGGCGTCGGACATATCTCGCATTGCTTTGGCAATATCAATAATGCCGTTTTTTGCTTCCTCTTCCGACATTTGGCGCATCGCCGTTGCCATGTGTATGGGTCTTGCGTGACGCTCACCTTGCTCGACACTAAGTTTGAGTCCGCGTACCAATGCTTCAGAAATACGCGCTAAATCCGGTTGTCTCAGCAATTCGTCTTCCCTTTTGCTTCCGCCGGTGATCATAATGCGCAGGATGTATTCCATCTCTGCTAAATAAGACCGCTTTTCATCTTCGTAGCTATCGTCATCGGGTGGCTTAATCCATGTGCCTTCACTAATTTGTTGGGCTTGTTCGGCTTCGTGCAGTGCTTTCTGGGTTTCAAAAAAAGGTGCAACAACATCGGTTGATCCCATGCTAAAATCAATTCGTTTAACTTTTTTACCGTAAGTTTCGGCAAAATCTCCCAGTAACTTAAATGAATTGCCGTAGTCGAATAAGAAAGTGCGTGGATTATTAACAGCTATCGACATCGAGCTCATATAACAAATCGTCGCCGACTTACCTGATCCCGTCGGCCCAAAAAATAACTCATGGGCTACCCTTTCTTTGTCTTCGGGGTGAAACGGGTTCATATAAAATGGTTCCCCTGTTCGCGTAAACATCACGTAACAGGGGTTTTTACTGCCCGATTTGTTGCCAAAAAACGGAAGCAAGGAGGCCAAATGGGAAGCATAGCATTTACGTGCTCGTTCGGCTGAACGGCGATCATGTGCCCAATCGTAGACAGCCGGAAGTGCTCTGATATATGAATCTTGAGAGATTAAGTCCCACTTTGGCGTAATGACTTCAAATACGCTTGTTGCCTTAACCTCAGAAATAGCTACTTCGGTATAGTTCAACAAAGTATCTAAGTCATCTGCGACAACGTACAATCCCATTTGTGCATAAAAAACTTTCTCATGATAACGTAACATCGCTTCATTAACTTGTTCGGCTTGCTCAGTGGTGTATTTTGCCTCACGTGACCCTCCATCCTCGGCAAGGCCTTTGATTAAGTTAATTTCATTTTTCATTTGGGCATCAGATTGCGGAATGATGGTATAGGTCATCATGCTTCCAGGCGGGAGTCGTTCCAACAGAGAGGCGGTAAGTTCTACCCTCGACCCTTTAGTTTCTTGTTTGCCAAGACTGACGGCGCCGGAACGGGGTGTATGATTGATACCACCGAAAGTAAGGTAACGGCTCCATGTATCTCCAAAACGCCAGATACCGCGCTGGGTTTCATCTTCGGTATGATGATATCTAGCTTGCACATCGATAATTTGCTGCCCCAAATCATGATTGGCGAGTTCCGTCAAATTTTTATAAGATGCCTCGGTAAATCGCTTTGGTTTGCCAAATAACGGGGAAAGCCAGTTTATAAATTCACTGGGTAAAAACGGGCGCAAGGTAAGATCCAAACCATCCATTGCCGTATTGAAGGCAGATAGATCGTGTTGGAGTTGTTTTACTGGCGATTTGAGCGCTTTTTTCCAGTAATTTTCTGGTCGCTTTCTATAAACAACCAATATCACTTTTAAGTCATTTAAACGCCAGCCCTTATTTTTCGGCAATCGATCTTCTTTAAAAATACCGTTTTTATGAGATAACAATTCACTGTGCTCTCGCATAACGTCAATGATTTTTTGCGTAAACGGTTGCTCACGAATTTCCGGAGAAATTTTTGAAGCCAAATAATCACCAAAATTTGACGTTTCGTGCTCTTTGACAAAAATTTGGCAAACATAAGGGGCTTCGTCTTCAACCGGCAGCGAATTGATTGCCTGAGTGACAGAGGCATTAAAGCTATCTAGGGCGTTTTCAGATTTAGCTCCCATATAGCTGGTCGTAACTTCGTAGATTTTGGCGACATTGATATAGTCATCAAAAATATACACTTCATTGTCATAGTCATAATCAACAATAGGAAAATAATCGACAAAGGCTGGTGTTGAATCGAACAACTGCCGGTATTCTTTTTCAGAAAGTGGCGGTGGCCCGGATAGCGGCCACTCGCCGGTTAATCGCATCAGACCATTTACAAATGGATTGACTTTAAAAGGCTTATTCACGATATCCCTCCGAACTTAGCGCATAGTGATCGCGGCTATATAGCCTAAAGGTCGTGAAGTAACCCGGTATAGGCATACTATTGTTATTAATGTGCGGATACACATAGCCGACGATCTCCGGATTGGGAACTTGTTGAAAATCTCTTTTCAACTCTTGGATATGCGCAGCTGAATATGAACTGGACGGCGTATAACCGCCCATCAAGGGCTTGCCGTAGTAAGGTGCGGTTTCGCCACCGAAGTAGCTGTTTTCGGTGGTTGTGCCGGTTACCAACTCAGCGGTAGTCGGCCCTTCATCGGGCAGCAGCTTTTTTTCTCGATTGGCACTACTGCTACAGCCCGCAAGTATAGCGATAAGTAAAAATAGGGTTGTTGTTAGGAATGTTTTTTTGTTTTTCATCGGTATGTCCTCAATCGTAACTACTTTGAACTTTTGGCTCAGCGTAGTAATTCACTACCCGAGCTTCGCTGTCGTAATCAATCGGTACCATTTCATTGATAAAAATTTGCACCGGTTGATCCTGTGTCACATAGACGATATCTACGGCGTTTAAGGCACGTTCTCTGACGTAAGCTGCGACTTCGGCAGCAGAACCACTGACACCTTGGCCGAAGATAAATGACCAGATATCACCGTCTAAAATCGCTTGTCTGGAGCCATTTGAATTGGTTTCGACAGTGACCTGTCCTTGGGCAAGTCCTTGTGCAGCAGATTCCAGAAATGAAGCCAACCCGCGACTCATAAGGTAGTCTTTGCCGTTATTGATATACTCGCCGCGAATACAGGGCTTACCCCAACGATCAGAGATATAGCCTATGGATTGAGAATTACTATCTCCGGCTTGTGCTGTCTTGCCGTGAGTGACAATGCGTCCATCGACAAAGACAAAAGTCAGACTGTTGATATAACCGCGCGCGCAACTCTGTTCACGGACGCCGGTGGCGAAGCCGCTGGCAAACATTTTGGCGATACCCGGAATACGATGGCCGTTAGCTGCCAAGTTTTCCGATCCGATTTCTATTTTGAAAAAATAGGGATCGGTAACCGAACCTGTGATATTGGGCACACTGCCAATCATGGGAGTGATTAATTTCGCATCAGCCATAATCGTGTTGGGTGGCAGTGTATACACCGGAAATACAGTTTCCCATTGCTCAGGTTGTTGTTGGCTTGCAGAGTGTTCTTTAACACCAGTCTCTACATCTGGTTTCTTCTCTTTTAACGACAGTTGCGTTCCTCCCAGTTTCTCACTTATCTTATCTTTTAAATTACCCAGTTTATCGAAAGCGTTACCAGCTTGGGATTCAACTCCCTTTTTAGCGATTAATTGACTCCCGTAGGGTTTGGTAATTAAAGCAAAAGCATTGGTACTGGGGGTGGGTGTGAATGTTTGAGTAACTCCCGCTACATCCGGTATTTTTACGGTTCCCACCTTTTCTTGAAGCTGCTGCTGAATTTGACTTTGTAATAGCTCGTATTTTTTGGCATTGCTGGAAGCAGTATCTTTCACCGCCTGTTGCAGAGTTTGAATGGCATTACTCAACGCATCAATTTCCGTTTTCATAGAATCTTTGACCTCAACAACCAGTTTTTCACTACTTTCTCCGCCCAAGGGTTGCTGTGACAGGCGTTCTAACGATTGTTTCAGGGCATTAATCTGATTGAGTGTCTTGTCAGCACTACGCTGTGACTGTTGCTTCATCTGAGCGATCTCGCTACTGACCCTGTTGTCTAAGGTTGATAATTGATTTTGCATATCCAGAGTCAGAGCAGAATTTTTACGAATTTCTTCTGAGTACAGCGGGTCGTCACCTTGTCTGCCACTTCTAATTTCAGTGAAGTTATTGGTGACAGTTTGCGTTGATTCGGACTCTTCCGATTGTGTAAAAATAAACGCAATGACTCCAATAAGGGCAATAAAAACAAGTCCTAGTAATATTTTTGCCAGTTTCATAACTACCTCCTAATTGCTTTATTGAAGGGAACTCCGGTAATGACCGCCCAGAGCGTCTGGTCTTGCATACTGCCGGCCGGTTGAATAACTGGGTGCAATGAGGCACTAAATTCCAGTCGCCCGCGCAAAGCTCTTGGATCAAATGGGATTGCATAGGTCGATTGATTATTAACTAACAATACGGTAAGGAATTGTTTGCCTATTTTCCATTGCGCCAATGGTTTTAGTGAAATCCGGTTCCCGTACAGTCGAACAAAGTGATTTAATCCTTTGCTGCTAACACGAACCTTTTTTGCTTTTATCTCATCACCGATTAAACGGCTTGGCCCAACAAAGTGTCTAAAGCCAAACTGGGTCATGGTGTTATAGCCGATGGCCTGTTTCTGCACTGCCGGTGAAGTTTTCGTCATCACGCCCCCGTTGTGCAAAAATTTAGGCTTATTAGGGTTAGTCTTGGGCTTGGCGGCTACTTCAGCTTTCGGCTTCACTTTTTTTAATGACTTGGGATCTACCAGGTTGATTACTTCATGGTTAAGCGCCCCAATCCCCGCCTTTAAATCGAGTAAGACAACTTTGCCGTTAACCATTTCGGCGACCAAGCGTGTTTTATCGAAGGGCTGAGTCGCTGTTAAATGCAGCGCCCCCTCGGGAGTTAGGAATTGAGAAAATTTCTCAGCATGTTCAGGGCTTAATAATTCAGTTTGCAGCACCGCATAAGGGAATTTAACGATTATTTCCTTATTTACCGGTAGCGGAACGTTTACGGGTTTAACCGTAAGGATGATGTCCTTTGCATGGGCAAAGGTAGCTAGCTGTATTGCAGCTAATAGTATGAGTAATTTTTTCATGGTGTAACCTCTTTTGTTTCCATCAATACAGGGCCTTCATCAGTAAAATAACAATCGACTTCCAAACCCAGCGGATTAACCGATTTTGGACGGTTGGATTTAATAACTTTTAATGGGTAGAGCATTTTGTTGTCGCGCACATCCATGCCGCGCACTTCATCCTTCAGAATGTAAATCAACTTGACATACCAAATGTTATTGCTGATCTTTGCGATTTTATCGCTAGAAAAAAGATTTTCCTCCGGCACCTGTGTCGGCACCAACATACGATTTCTAAATTGATAGCTACTTTTTCTAGCTTTAAAATGCTGCTCTAGTTCTCTTTTACAGGATTTGGTTAAGTAGCTACTGTATTGTTCTAAACGATTAACATATTCTTTAGAACAGTCGTTTTCACAATAGTTGAGGTTTTCCCATAAAACGCGAGAAAAACCATAAATTGTTTCCAACGGAACATCGCCTAGCTTTTGTTTGAATGCTTTAGAGACATCAGGTGGCGTATAAACCGTGATATATCGGGGCAGTATAAAAATGCCTAAAGCGAAAATGCACTGGATCACTAAAAGCACTACAATGATGCGTTTTAGAAAGCGATTGTCTTGCAAGTGACCTTGAATTTTATTTTTTGGTGTCATAATTACGCTCTCTTTGATAAAAAATTGCGGGTTGAATAAATTGTTTGCTTTTATAAATTTGCATGTGCTTGGAAAACTTTAGCGGTTTGCCTTCCCGGTTTTTGCTAATATTTTTTACTCGCTTAAAAAAAAGGATGCCAGCAAACGGCATAGCTAAAAGTGCAGCCAGTTGCCACATCATCATCAAGGTCAAAACAACAGTTATGATGAAATAAACAATGACTGAACGTTTGGCCTCGGCAACCAATTCCGTATAGGTACAGGAGTAGAACCCGGTAATGGGTTCTTCCTCCAATTGCGATAAAGTGTTTTCCGGTTTTTTCATTTACCTACCTAATTATGTGAATGCTGCTTCAATCGGTTTAATAACGAATTTCTCGGCTAAAACATAGATCAGTAAAGCAAAAGCCAGTGCGATAAGAACGGCGATAATTTGTTTCATCATGCCTACCCAGTCTTCTTTTTGTCGGGCATCGTTAATTGAGCCAAAAATTGCCCAAATTGACGTACCCATGCCGAAACCCATCGCCATGACGATAAACAGGAAGACACCAATGCGAACAATGTAGCCTATGATTTTAAATGCTGAGTCAGTAGATTCTGTCCCTGGTATATTGAGATCACCGGTAGGCAGTAATCCGGTATCAGTAGCACTACCGGCCGCTAAAACCAAATCCGGATAAAAAGCTATTACACAGGCAATAGCGATCATCATAATTCGCCAATGCCAATTAAACGTGCTTGTCGGTGGAGTTAATGTATTTACTTTTTTCATTTTTTGTCCTCATATAATTTGATAAATTTTAGGTGATGGCAGCGACTATGGCATAGATCAAAACCAGCGCTATTGCTATCACAACGATTAAGATAATTTTTCCTAATTCACGAAAGTCTTCACTTTTATGTACCTCCTCTGATTTTTTAAAAACAATGGATAATCCAAATGCCAGCAAAACCCCAAAAACAAGCGCTATAAAAATAGCCGTTGTTTGACTTGAGGTGACATCGCTGGCTCCTTCGGTAAATGCAGTAGTGATCTCAGAGATAGTTGCTGCTTGGTTGCTCATTAGTTTTTCCTTACTTTGTAAAGAGGGTTAACTATGGGTTTAGGCGGCTTGGTATGTATTACTGAGATCTTGCCATTGAGATACGGTTTAATACCTTGCTCAGCTGCACTTAGCTGCTCTATCAGGGCGTTATAGTTAAAAACGATTTTTCCCTGCGGGGGATGTTTCTTCTTCAGTTGTTTGACGACCTCCTTGATATATTGAATTTCCTTTAAAACTTGAGCGATATCGTCACGCTCAGAAGCTAAGCTATAAGCGGTAGTCCCCATCAGTAGCGATATGAAAATAATTTTTCTAAACATAAGACCTCACAAGACTTTTTTGTATTTGGAAAAGAACAGATAAACGACAACGAAAAAGGCAAATAGTCCGGGTAACATAATGAAGTTAGGATTAATTGCCGTTGGCCAGGCGAGATAAAGCACCGGACTGACGTAAATAATTCTCGGTGCCCATGTCTTTGCCCAGTGATAGACATCGCCGTGCTCATAGCCGCCGCCGAGACGGCGCATTTCGCGCTCACGCAGACCGTCGGTAGCAGCTGCGATTGCAACCAGGACAAATAGGACACTGCTGAGGATAATAATGATGCAGCGAATTGCAGTTATCATGACGATGTAGAGAAAGGCATTGACATATCCGGCAATACCTTCGCCTAGTGAGCGAAGCCAATCAATGACTAGCATCGTCGTTGATGGATTGGGTTGAAAGACAGGTGCGAAGAGATGGCTGTTTAAGCCAGTAATCACCTTGGTGGCAATGCTTTCTGCGGATCCGCCAAAGATAGTTGTGGAAAAGTTGTCACCTAGATAGGCAAACTCTGTTTGCAAGATTTTGGCAGCGTGGTCACCTTCCCACCAAAAGGTAATGCCCACCCATTCGATGAGGGTTCCGACAACAATGGAAATAAAGACATAGAAAATAATCGTAAAAGCAATGCCCACTGGTTTTAACAAAAAATTTATCGGTGACCAGCGCTTAATTCTGTTCTCGGTTTCTTTTCTTGAAATACGCTTGTTATCCTGAACTGGCTTACTCATGCTGCCACCTCAAAATCATCTTCGTTAACAACATAGTTAATTTGGAGTTCTACCAAGAAATCTTTCATGGCATCATGAGACTCGCCCTCATTGATGACTTTAACCGGCTTAAAGCTATCTTGATAGCCATACCAGTTTGGTATTTCCGATTTGTATGATTCACGCATTTTTTCTGCGACTAAACGAATGTCGTCGGGAATCCCCCTGTCGTCTTGATTTAACAGAGGTACTCGGGCTTTATAGAGGCGGTTGCCGTTCATTGTCACAAAGAACTGACCTTTGGGCAGTTTGGTGAGATCATCAGTGCTGATAAGATCTTCTTTGGATTTTTGTAGACGGCTTTGCTGACTTGTGGTGAAGTCAACATTTGATTCAACATCCGAGCTGGCATTGGCCGAGGAAAAGTCTACTAAATCGCCAACTTGGACTTGACGTTGTTTTTCTGTAAAGATGCGCGCGGTTTCTTCTTCCTGAACCCGAAACGTCATCACTGTGTTCAAGTTGCCAAGCATTTGTCGGGCTTGAGCCTTATTACCTAACCTGGCCTCTAAATCGACCAAAGTTTGGGTATACATAGTGACGGTAACACCGGCACCTCGCGCCTTGTTTAATGTGGGTAGTAATGATTGATCTGCGGGTTCATTGGCTTCATCGATATGCACACGAATTTTACGGTGCTTAATACCGGCAATTTCAGGCAATCCGTAGTCAATTCCCTCTTTGTAAATGCGGCCATATTGGGAAGTGAGATCGGCGAGCATGGCAGCCCCTACGGTACGAGCGACTTCTTGATCGGATAGCGCATCTAGGCCGACATAGACAATACCACCGGACTGGATAATACTGCCCCAGTCAAAGGTATCTTTTTCCGTATCTTCAAAATTAGGTGCAATTAACTCTGCGACAACGCCAGTCGTCATTTTTTCCAAAAACGGATAGAGGGATGCGACCAACTTGGATAAGTATTGTTGATCGGTGATAAATGCTTTTGTCAGAGACTGAGCAATATCTAATTCTGTATTGGTAAATATCACCTTATTGGCAAGACAATCTTTAAAAAGACAGTAATGGGCAATTGCCTTTTTATCGCGGCTAATTTTGCCGGTATCGTGGGTAAAACCCATCTTGCGTCGGTCTTCGGCCTTCATGCTCAAAATTTGAGTGTACGATTCAATTTTCTGGGCAAAATCGGGTACTTTATCCTGCATCAGCTTTTGCATGAACTCCATGTACAGGGGATCTAAGTCTTGGCTGTATTGTTTGATTAGCGCGAAAGAAGGTGTCTTACCAATGCCGACCAAACCTTTCGAGACTTGGTTAACGTAACCCCAGACGAATTCTCTAAAAGCTGCCGATTGTCCTTCACCCGGCATTTGATTGGCGATACGGGTAGCGACCTCGGTAATGCGCATAAATGAACCAATTGGATTGTATTGCGCTGAGATTTCCGGGTAACCAAGGTGAAATAAATGGAAATCATCTTCTCTACCTGCTTTAACGGCTTCGCAGTAGCAGCGAAGCATTAGATCAGCATCCCCTTTGGGATCAATGACGAGCACCGTGTCACCACGACGTATATCACTGGTGATAATGATTTCGGCCAGTCGGGTTTTACCGACGCCGGTGGTACCCAATACAAAGGTATGCGATCCCCGCTCATCGAGGTCTTGGAAGAGTTTTTCTTCCGGTTCATAAAGTCCAACAGCGTGCAGATAGGGCTGCCCCTGTAATGGCGGAGCCGGTTTCACAGGATTTAATAAATACAATGGATGATCGTACTTGTCTTTGGATGAAGTAAAACGAATCAACCACTGCAAATAGCGGTTATGCTCTAAGGCAATTTCCATTGCCCGTGCTTTTTTATACAGCCAGGGATATTCTTTAAATCTTCGATTTTCCGGCAGATTAAGGTCGTAAATCCGCTGCGTATGAGTCGCTGTCCACTCGAAACCCATGCCTAAAAAATGCACTTTGTCAGAAATCGGGATGTCATCAGATTTCATTCGGTACATTGGCAGGCGTGTAAGATTTTTTTGGTAGCGTCTTACCCGAATTCCCTGGTGAAATAAAACTACTGATCGTACGATAAAAAAACCCGCCAATGTAAATGCGACGACAGGTATGGCAAAAGCCAACTCTGAAGCAATGACCAAGATAGTTGCAAGAATCAGATACGTCCATGCCGGCACAAACTCGACGATTTCTCGGAGCAGCACCTCTTTTTGATATTTAAACGCTCTAGTCGTCATAGCTACCCCAACCGCTTTTTGTAATAGCGGTAGTAGCCTTTTACGGCAGGCACATACTGCTTGGTTTCTTTATACGGCGGGATGCCATTGTATTTACGTACAGCACCTGGCCCTGCGTTATAAGCAGCCAAGGCTAGATCTAAGTTGCCATTAAAATTCTGCAACTGCTCTTTGATGTAGTAAGCACCGCCCAAGACATTGTGGTAAGGGGAGTAGTATTGTTCCGGTTTTAGCCCTAGGTATTTGGCGGTATCCGGCATGAGTTGCATTAGTCCCATTGCGCCTGCGTGCGACTTTGCTTTAACTTTGTAAGCGGACTCACGGGATATAATCGCGTGTAGTAAGGCTTCCTCGACACCGGTTTCGGCACTAACTTTGGCAATAATGCGGTTTAATGTCGGATTACTTTGTGGAATAGTGGCAACTGCACTAGCTTTAACACCTGCGTCAATAGGTGAGGTAATCGTTTTGTTGCTTCGATAAAGCGCAACACACTTTGCTAAAGACGAGCAGTCAAAGCGCTGTAATTTCTTAGCAGCGTAGTTTAAATTCGCTAAAATACCGGTTGACTGCCATAGTTGAGCAGTTGACAGTTGTTTGATCGGCTGTCCTGCAAGACCATAGGTGATCTTAGCTGTAGCGTTTTGTTTCTTTAGGTACTGAAATAAATCTCTGCGATTTTTGAATTGGTAGTAATGACCATCAATTGTTACTGACCAGGGCCAGGGCAGATCATGACCAAAAGCATTCTGCACCCCGGATTCCGCCAGCAGTACCGCGTAAAATTTATCCGGATCAATGCCCTTGGCATTGGCGTAATCCGCATAGTATTTGGGCACCGCCAACCCGGCAGTCATTACTAAGCTAAGAAGAGAGATCAGTATTTTTAACATTGCTGCCTCTGATCACACATTGATGCCCGATGTGTTGGAGCAAGGCCGATGAGTTGTGGGTTTGATTTGTATAGATCGTAAAAACCAGCAACGTGTTGGGCATAGTGATAAGTTTCTCCGCCTCCAAACTTTGGCCCCGGTACGCCGTTTGATGTTGATATCTGAGCACTGCGCCAGTATTTACTTTTCTTATTGCGTTTTAACAAGGCTTTGGCTCTTGCTGGGCCGCTGTTGTAACCAGCTGCCATCGCCTGCATATTGCCACCGGCCCAACGCATTTGCGCCAGATATTTAATGCCTGCCCGTACATTAAGCCGGGGATGTGAACGTCGCATACTGGGGTTTAGTCCCAAACTTCTGGCGGTACCGGGCATCAACTGCATCAATCCGTGGGCAGTAGTGTGATCTTTGCGACAAACCCTACTGGCACCCTTACCCTTGCAAATCTTGGATATGGCAGTGGATTTATAGCTCGACTCTTGGGATATAATGGCGTGTACAAATCGAGGATCCATACCCGCTTTTTTAGCCTCTTCGTTGATTATTGCCGTATAACGTAGCTGTCGTTGTCGTTGTACACCACTAAGCGGTCTTTTTCTAATTGCAGGTGGATCCCAACGTCCTTTTTTAAGTGGCGTAGCGACATGGCCGCTGGTATCAAGGCTACCGGCAATATCAGCGTCAGTGACGTTAGGTTCTGTTACATCACGTTGGCTTGCATTCCCCGAATGTTCCTGAGAAATGTCAATATTAAATGAGCCACTGTCTTCACAACCGGTTGTTACCAATCCAGTTATAAATAAAGTTGCAAATAGAAAAAATCGCTGCATAGTCATTTTTTTACGGTATGCACCAATAGCTTCTTTGTTCCCACTTAACGGTGAGATTTCTTTGAATAAACTGGCAACCCGGATGCGTCTTTGTTTCTGCAACGGGCTTGGCGTTTTGTGATGTTGAAGCGCAGCCAGCTAAGGCCAAGACTACCAGTAAAGGAATTATTGTTCGCATGTGGCCTCCTTGAGCGTGAAGCAACGATAATTATTTGACAATTGAAAACTAACTAGCTTATTGACTGGGTCAACGACTAAATCCCAAGCATCTCCGGCGATATATTGCAAGGCATCAGATAATTTAATGGGATTGAGGGTACGTTTATAATCAGGATAATTTTGACGGTATAGACGCACAATATCGGGATCTGCATTCACCCTATCAGCCAATTGCCAACCACTGCCTTTTAGCAGTTCCAACAAACCGTCTTTCACTGTTTTTGCTTTGATAGATTTATACACCATTACATTTAAGTCGGTGCCAGCCGTACGGGTATCAGATTCAATAATCGTGTAACCATTACCGTAATATTTTGGTGCTTGTGCATTAACAGCATTAGCGACTAACAGCACTATTATTAATAATTTTTTCATCAATATTTGTCTCCAAAATCTTGTGTGTTTCGTTGATTATGATGATTTAGAGAACTTCGTCGCTGTTATTTGGTATCTTTTATCTCTATAAAATGCACCAAATTCGATAATCTGATTTTTTTAAAGCCGTAAACTAAGGGCAAAAGGCACCTAGCCTTAAAGGAATTTGCCTCCCCAGTAGGGTCGGCAAATTTTAAAGGCTCAGGGAAAGGGTTTTTTCAGGGAAAAAGGGTGTCATTAAAAATCGCTATACATGCTAGCGATTTTTAATGACAAGGGACTTAAGGGATTTTAAGGGATTAAAGGATTAAAGGTGACTATACTGAAAGATTTAACACTACACGAACAGGAAACTATGACAATTTATGAAAAAGCCATAGCGGCGATGCAGCCAGCAATCGACATAATACTCGCAAATTACCGAGGTTTTGACGACGATTATGTGGACGAAAAGGACATGCCCGAGCATGAAATAAATAAATTTCTTGATCAACTACATATCTTTTATCCGGGGGCAGACAAAGTGACTTTAAAGCTTGCCATCAGACAATTCCTAACAACGCTGGGTTGCTGGCATCACAGAGTTATCGCCAAAGACAGACTTGAACCAAAAAATAATAGAGTCTGGAACCCGCTGGAGCAATCATTAAGAGATTTTTTGCAACAACATAAAGGATACGAAATCTCGTATAAAGAAAATGATAAACCCTATCCCGCAGCAGATATTATTTCCGACTGGATCAGTAACAATATGAATGAAAGCATCATTAAACAGTGACTTAGAGACATAGATGATATCTTTATTTTCTCGCCGTAAAGCTAGGCCATCTGACAGCCAAGAACTGGACTATAACCAATTACCGGTCATGTCTGCTGAGGAGCTAATTGTCTTTACCGGCCAGCAAAATCGAATACGCTCTATCAAACGTATTGTTCAAGTTGACGACAGGCATTGGCAGGTAATGTATCTTGACGTTATTTACAATTTTGCCGAGATTGTTCAGCTTATGCCTGCGAGTCAAGCGCATCACCATGCGGTACCCGGCGGTTTATTTATCCACACGCTAGAAGTCATAGAGCAAGCTATGAACTTACGGAAAAAATACGCGTTACCGGCGTTTGCGGATATTGAAGTACAAAATCGTGAGAGGCATGCGTGGTCTTACGCAGTGTTTGTCGCCGCTATTTTGCACGATATTGGCAAGCGTATAACAATGTGCGCTTTTATCACCGATGACAAGAAAGTGCATGGCCCGTTTGATGGGCCGCTATCAGCGACGAACAAAAAAAGTTATAAATTAGTTTTTTTGGATTCCAAATATCATGTCATGCACGAGCAAGTGGGGTTAGCACTGATTGATATCGTGCCCCCATTAGGCAAATCATTTTTATTTTCTCACCTAAACATCGTCAGAGATATGATGGCCTACATTCACGGTGAACAACGAAAGGACAATATTTTGGCCGAAATCATTTCACTGGCAGATCAACGCTCTACCGGTGCCAGCTTGATGCATACACCAACACACAAATTTAAAGGGGCAAGTATGGAAAACATGGGGCAGCGCATTATGACGCAGCTGCGCCAGATGATTGCTTCCAATGATTTTGCCATCAATAGCAATAACGCCAATATTTACACGACAAAGGATGGTTTTACTTACGGGGTTAGCAAAGTGATTGTTGACGGCATTCGAAAAGAGATGGCGAAAAACAGTCAAACTGATATTCCTGCGGACAATAACCGAATTTTTGATATCTTCCAGGAATATGGGCTTGCTGAAATCAATCCCCGCACCAACAAACTAATCCACAATATCTGCATTTATCATAACGGTACTACACGGGTGTTCACGGTACTGAAATTTAGAACAGAAAAGCTTTTTATGACCACTCCAAGTCACTTTGAGGGCGTTATTGAAGAAGTGGCTAGTAAAGACGTAGTTAAAAAACAACAAGAGGCTGAAACAGCACAGCAAAATACTAAAACTGAAACAGCCAGTGATAAAACACCAGTATCTGAAACAGATAATAACAACATTTCAATATCTGGGGCAGATAATAACCAACCAAATAGTGACGCAGACGATCCCTTTTCAGGTTTTACTCCCGGAATGGATACGCTTGATTGGCAGAATCAAGTTGAGGCAGCTGGGGCAGTCAATAATAAATCAGTACCTGGCGCAGTAATGAGTAATCCAGAATCTGGCGCAACAAATAAGTCATCAAGTTCTGGCGCAGAAATATATACGACTGCCAAATCTATTGGCGATGAATCGGAAAACAAAAAGACACCTCCATCTAAAATCGTAGCGACAAAAGCTGAGGTATCAAAAATGGATCAAAAATTGGCTTACGATTTTTTAGAATGGTGCCGAAAACAGATTATCGACAAAACCATCGTTATTAACGAATCCAGCGGACAAATTCAAAAAGTGAATTACAAGGGGGAATCTGTGATAGCTGTCGTAACACCCCGTATATTTAGTGAATTCGCAGCTACCCTAGGGTTGCCGAATCCAAAAGATAAAGGCACGTTTACCAAAATACAATCAGCTATTCACAAAGCGAAGTTAAACATACCGGCCCACAGAGGTCAAATTCATGTTTTTAAGATTTTAAAATCATTGAATAACCCTATGGGCGGTCATATTAGAATCAGACACTATTTATTCAACATCGATACGTTCTGCGGTGATAATGAAACCGTTAAGCACATCATAGAAAGCGTAGAAAACAACACTAATTTGACTAATGTGTAAAAGTTTTGGACAATTAACAAAAATACCCTTGAAAAAGGTCATAAAATGATTATAATGAAATGAGGCAGTTAGATTACATCTCCTTTACGCCCCCGCAAAATTTCAAATATTAATCTAACTAGGGGGGTTAACGCTGTAGCAAATGTTAATTTATGTCATTATATCGTTGGATCAGGAGCAGGCTTTTTTCCGTGGCAGAAACCAATCGCAATGAACTGTATGCGCTTATTTACGAAGCCGTGCGTGAAATACCTGCCGGCAGCGTGGCCACTTATGGGCAGATAGCTCGGCTGGTGGGCTTACCGCGTCATGCTCGGCATGTCGGCCGGGCACTGGCTCAGCTCGACAGCGACAGCACGGTACCGTGGCATCGTGTGGTCAACGCCCGCGGCCAACTGCACCAGCGTCATGGTGAGACCTCGCGGCAAGCGCAGTTGCTGTTAGCCGAAGGGGTGCAAACCACTGCCGCAAACCGCGTCAGTTTAAAACACTATCAATGGAGTCAATTATGAAAAATCTTATCAAGCAACTGTTGCTGGCTTTCACTGCCTTGGGCAGCGTTTTTGTTGCCGTCGCCGAGCCCCAGGCGATTCATCTGAAAAAAGGCCAACAACAGCTTACTGTTTTTGCCACCCTGCACGTGGCCAAACCCGATTTTTATCCGCTGCCCAAGGCGGTGACCGAAGCGCTAAGCAACAGCGACGCGCTGGCGGTGGAAATGGATGTCACCGACCCCAAAATTATCGGCGAAACCATGCAATTGATGGCTAACAGCAAGCAAACCAAAGGGGTGCGTTTGGATGCAACGCGCCTCAAGCAGCTGCAACAAGTCATCGGTCCAATGGCAGCCGGTTTTACCGATATGCCGCTGGCCTTTGTCGCCTTAACAGCCGGTTTTATGCGCGCCGAACAATTGGGCTATACGGCAACCGGTGTCGATCTCACCTTGATTGATGCCGCCAAATCACTGAAAAAACCTATCCTGTCCTTAGAAACACCGGCCGAACAAATGGGTTCATTTGAGGATATCCCTGATGCAGAAGCCGTGGTGCTGTTTGACAGCACCCTTTCCGAACAAGGCGTCGAAGATATTCGCCAAGCCGAAACCCTGTGGAAAACCAATAATAAAACCATTGCCGAGCAGCTGATTGCACAAACCCAAGCGCAAACACCACAGCTGTATCAAACGCTGGTTATTGAGCGTAACCGCAATATGGCACAGCGCATCGTCGAGCAAAACCAACGCTACCGGCGCTTGTTTGTGGCTATCGGCGCCCTGCATTTGTACGGCACTGACAGCGTGGTGGATTTACTGGAAAAAGCCGGTTATCAGCGCCTTGAGCATTAAAACACGCCTACTGTGCAACAAATAGGATATACTTTAAGAAACCAACAGAGAAACCCAGCATGAGCACCGACACCCCTTATATTATCGTTAGTCAACACGACAATGACGTTTACCAACTAACCCTGAATCGCCCCAAAGTCTATAACGCCTTATGCGATGCGCTGGTGCATGAGCTTAGCCGGCATATTATTGATTTAGAAAAACAAGGCGCCCGCTGTCTGGTATTAACAGGCAGCGCCAAGGCGTTTGCCGCCGGTGGTGATATCGCCGAAATGCAAGGTCTAAGCTATGCCAAGGTACAAAACCAGCAATACGTCGCTGCCGCCTGGGCGGGTTTAGAAAATCGGCGCTTACCGCTGATTGCTGCCGTCAACGGTTTTGCCTTTGGTGGTGGCTGCGAATTGGTGCTGCTAAGTGATATCGTCATCGCCGGGCGCAGCGCCGTGTTTGCTCAACCTGAAACCAGCATTGGTATTATCCCCGGCGCCGGAGGTACACAGCGTCTGATTCGTGCCGTTGGCAAAGCCAAAGCTATGAACATGATTCTCGCCGGTTATCAAATGGGGGCGCTGGAAGCCGAACGCAGCGGTTTGGTTTCACAAGTCGTTGATGACAGCGATACCCTCAGCGAAGCCCTGCGCATCGCCGATATGATTGCCGGACGCTCGCAACCCGTTATCGCAGCCGCACGTGATGCCATCAATTTTGCCCAGCAATCGGCATTAACCGATGGGCTGAATTACGAAAAACAGCGCTTTTACGGCACCTTTGCCTTAGCCGACCAAGGCGAAGGCATGCAAGCCTTTTTAGATAAACGCCCGGCAAAATGGCAGGATA
>PDWI01002692.1_pt1 | contig 26300 bp, 23 predicted proteins | sample 1430891 | NCBI WGS metagenome assembly PDWI01 (sample SAMN01162508, study PRJNA174530) | Oral metagenome, whole genome shotgun sequencing project. | biome: Marine environment; feature: Marine mammal; material: Swab sample of the gingival sulcus; isolation source: swab sample of gingival sulcus...
ATCCACTCTTCTTTAAAGAGAATACTCAAATGTTATTTGGTGATGCCAAAGAACGAGTAAACGATATTTTGAAAGTGTTATAAAATATAATCGCCTCCTATTTGGCATGAACCCCAAGAGTGGTATGAACCCCAAAAGTTGGACGGTTTATAACCTAAGAGAAGAGACTAACAACAAGGACTGATTTCTGAATTAAACAAAAATCAGTCCTTTTACTTTTTATGTGAATCAGCCAATTTATACACTCAACTGTTCGGATACAAGCAATTGAAAGAGTAAGTTCAACCTATACGAAACTAAGATCATTCATCGTTTATCTTAATTCCTAAAATTATTAAAGTCCAAAGGCTCATCATCGAATTCTTTGCGTAGCAAGGCAATCACTTCCTGCAAAGTGTCTCGTTTAGAACCACTTACACGAACCACATCACCCTGAATACTGGCTTGTACTTTCAGTTTACGTTCTTTAATACATTTGGTAATTTTCTTAGCCAATTCTTGGGTAATTCCCTGTTTGATTGTCGCAAACTGTTTGAGTTTATCTCCCGAAATTTTTTCTTGACGACCATACTCTAATAAACGTAAATCAACACCACGTTTAGATAGTTTAGAAATTAAGACCGCTTTGACCTGCTCTACTTTAAATTCATCATCAGCAAAAATAATCAGTTCATGCTCATTTTGTTCAACTCTTGCATCAGAACCTTTAAAATCAAAACGTGTAGAAACTTCTTTGTTTGCTTGATCCACACCATTCCGAACTTCCACCAAATTAGCTTCGCATACTACATCAAAGGACGGCATACCATTCTCCCTATAATTAAATGACCTACTTATTTTACATGAAAAATCATTTGTTTTAAGCAGGAACATAAAACTGCTAAAAATTAAAAACACAATAAAAAACCATGCTAACTAAGAGATGAGCATGGTTTTTATTACTATTACTTCAATACCAACTGATCCTCTGATACAGTCACATGAATCGTATCTTTTGCAGAGAATTGCCCTCCTAATAAAGCTTTTGCCAAAGGATTAATTAAATGTTGTTCAATAGCACGTTTTAAAGGTCTCGCCCCAAAGAGTGGGTCAAAGCCAGCTTGTGCTAAATAATCCATCGCTTGCTCATCAATCTCAAGGGAAATATCCTGTGAAGATAAACGAGACCTTAATCGTTCAATCTGAATATGTGCAATTTGTTTAATGGCATCTTGGTCTAAACCATGGAATACCACCACCTCATCAATACGATTTAAAAACTCTGGTCTAAAGTGTAGTTTTAAATCCTCCCAAACATGGGCTTTAATCTCATCATAAGGACTATTTTGCATAGATTGAATGTGTTGTGTTCCCAAATTGGAAGTCATAATAATCACCGTATTTTTGAAATCCACCGTACGACCTTGACCATCGGTTAAGCGACCATCATCTAATACCTGCAATAAGATATTGAATACATCAGAGTGTGCCTTTTCAACTTCATCTAACAGAATCACGGAGTAAGGATTACGGCGAACAGCCTCTGTTAAATAACCACCCTCTTCATAACCCACATAACCGGGAGGTGCACCAATCAAACGAGATACAGCATGTTTTTCCATGAATTCACTCATATCCAAGCGAATCATATGTTCTTCAGAATCAAACAAGAAAGTCGCCAATGCCTTGGTCAACTCTGTTTTACCTACTCCTGTAGGACCTAAGAACAAGAAAGATCCATACGGTTTATTAGGGTCAGAAAGACCGGCACGAGACCGTCTAATCGCATCTGAAACCAAATGTACTGCCTCTTGTTGGCCTACGACACGTTGATGCAAACGATCTTCAATCTGAAGTAATTTTTCACGTTCACCCTGCATCATTTTGGCAACGGGAATACCTGTCGCACGTGATACAACCTCTGCAATTTCATCTGCACCTACCTGAGTACGTAACAACTGAAAATCAGCTTGATTGACGCTTTCTGCCTCTTTAAGTCGTGCTTCTAGTTGTGGCAACTGGGTATATTGCAACTCTGCTAATTTTTCATACTCACCTAAACGTTGATACTCCAACATCGCTGCACGTGTTTTTTCGATTTCCTCTTTAATAGAGGTACTGCCTTGAATCACCGCTTTTTCACGTTTCCAAATTTCTTCGTAACGACTATATTCCTCTTCTTGCTGTTGCAAAGTACGTTCAATGACGGACAAACGCTTTTGAGAGGCTTCATCATGATCTCGTTTAACAGCTTCTCGCTCAATTTTTAGTTGAATAATATGACGATTTAATTTATCCATCACCTCAGGTCGTGAGTCAATCTCCATACGAATCTTAGAGGCAGCTTCATCCATCAAATCAATCGCTTTATCTGGTAAAAAACGATCAGTAATATAACGATCTGAAAGCTGAGCAGCAGCAACAATGGCAGGATCTGTAATCTCTACGCCATGATGTAGTTCATAACGTTCCTGTAACCCACGCAAAATAGCAATCGTTGATTCAACATCAGGTTCCCCAATCAAGACTTTTTGAAAACGACGTTCAAGTGCAGCATCTTTTTCAATATATTGACGATATTCATCTAAGGTCGTCGCACCAATACAGTGTAACTCGCCACGGGATAAAGCAGGTTTTAACATATTACCTGCATCCATTGCCCCCTCTGATTTACCTGCACCAACCATCGTGTGTAGCTCATCAATAAAGACGATAATTTTCCCTTCTTCTTTTGCAATGGCTTTTAAGACATTTTTAAGACGCTCTTCAAATTCACCTCGAAACTTCGCACCAGCAATTAAAGACGCCATATCTAAAGATAAAACACGTTTATTGCGTAAATTCTCAGGGACTTCACCATTGACAATACGTTGTGCCAACCCTTCGGCAATCGCTGTTTTACCTACACCAGGTTCTCCAATCAGTACAGGATTATTTTTTGAACGACGTTGTAAAATTTGAATCGCACGACGAATTTCATCATCTCGACCAATGACAGGATCTAATTTACCTTGTCTGGCACGTTCTGTCAGGTCAGTTGTATATTTTTCCAATGCTTGACGATTTTCTTCTGCAAACTCATCATTCACAGTCTCACCCTCACGCAAATGCTCAATCGCTGATAAAAGCATTTCACGTTTGAGCCCATATTGGCGTAATAATTTAGCAATCTCATTATTTTCATCAGACAAGACCTCCAAGAAAATCTCAGTCGCTACAAAACGATCTCCTCGCTTATCAGCTTGTTTTTCAGTACGCATTAATAGCATACCCAATACTGGTGAGACTGGAATTTCTGTTACTTGTTCCACTTTGGGCAATTGCTCAATATAGGTTTTTAAAGCAGGCCGTAAATTTTGTAATTGGACACCAGACTGTGCCAACAGAACTGTTGTACTCTGTTGTTTATTTTCTAATAAAACCCACAAAACATGTGCCACATCAATCATATTATTTTGAAAATCCATTGCCAAACGCTGTGCCTGCATCAACGCATCTTTAAAGGATTGTGTATAACGATCTATATTCATCTCTTACCTCTCTTTTTTATATTCATTATTCAATGGTTACAAAAGTGTCATCATAAAATGATGGTTTTATGATCATGATCATACTTTTTCTCTTTAATCAGTATATATGGGCTAGTGATTTATTTTTCAAGACAAAAAAAGGGTCTCAATTGCTTGAGACCCTTCCATGATTTATACAGTATTTTAATTTTGATCTCCTCCTAACCTATATCAAAAAACATATAAATCATGTGAAACAGACAAATGGAATCTATTTCTTACCTTCTAATCTCCAGTCTTTGTAATAAAAACGATTCAAAGGATCCTTTAGACTAAAGTTCTTAACCTCTGGTTTCACCATACGTAAAGCAACATAGTAGTAAATTGGCGCAACTGGCATATCCTCATCTAAAATAGACTGTGCTTGTTGATACAATTTAACGCGTTCTTCCTCTGTTGTTTCACCTGCTAATGTTTTATCAATAATCACATCATACGCAGGATTACTGTAACGGGCACGATTATAACTGTTACCATTTTTAAAGATATTCAAGAATGTAGATGCTTCATTGTAGTCAGCACACCAACTTGCAACCCCCATATCGTAAAGTCCTTTATTACGATTCGCGAAATAGGTTTTTCCTTCTAATTTTTCAAGTTTCAACTCAACCACATCACCCAAAGCTTCTTTGTACAAACTTTGAACTGCAATGGCGATTTTTTGATTTAAATCAGACTTACGATAAGTAAATGGAATCACTAAACGATGATCCTTATCAAAACCAGCTTTTGCAAGTAATTCTTTTGCTTTAGCTGCACGTTTTTCTTTTGACCAAGTTGCCCATTCAGGTTTTTGAGGTGCTGTATAATTAGCAGTAAATGGTGGTACGACTTGATATGCTGCTGTTTGACCTTGACCAACAACAACATTTGCCAATAACTCACGATCTAATAAATAAGACAGTGCTTGACGAACCCCTTTATTATTAAATGGTGCTCTTTCATTATTCATTTCATAGTAATAAGTACATAAAAATGGACTTGCTTTTACTTGATCACCATATTTCTCTTTCATTTGTTTAAATCGTTCTGGTGAAACTGTACTTACATCTAACTCACCTGCTTCGTAACGCATCAAACTATCGTTTGCAGAGTTGATTGGCAATAAACGTACTGCTGGAATTTGTACTTTATCTACATCAATATAATTTGGGTTACGCACTAATTCAACATATTCATTGACAATCCAGTCATTTAAAACATAAGCACCATTGCCCACAAAGTTCTCCTTGTGTGTCCATTTGTTACCATGTTGCTCAATCACATGCTTAGGTACTGGTGATAATGCAGTATTAATCATCATATCTAAGAAAAATGGTACTGGTTTATCTAATACAACTTCAAAAGTCAAATCATCAATAGCACGTGCACCTAATTCATCAACAGGTTTTTCACCACTGACAATCGCCTTGGCATTAACCACCTGCATATCACCCAAATAACTTGAGTAGCCACCTGCTGTTTCTGGATTCACCAAACGCTTCCAACTATATTCTAAGTCATGTGCATTCAATGGTGTTCCATCAGACCATTTTAAACCTTGTTTCAACTTAAAAGTCCATACCTTAAAGTTTTTATGACTCCAAGACTCGGCGATACCACCACGATACCCACTATTTGGTGAGTTAATAATAAGTCCTTCAAACAATTGACGTTGCACATCATCAGATGGCATATCAGTTGTTTTATGAGGATCTAATGAAGATGGTTCATCTGCATTATTCACATATAATGTATTTGAACGATCAATTTTTTGCTCCTCCCCATAGCTTGCTGTACTCAACAAACCTAATGACGCCATCACAGACACCAATAAAACATTATGTATTTTCATACTTCCTCCTGTCCTTATGTTTTAGTTAAATGCAAGATTTTCAAAACGGGTACAAGCGCCATTAAACGCGAGTTTAACAGTACCAATAGGACCGTTTCTTTGCTTGCCGATAATAATCTCTGCCACCCCTTTTTCGGTGGTTGTTTCGGGATTGTAAACTTCGTCCCTATAAATAAATAAAATCACGTCTGCATCTTGCTCAATCGCCCCCGACTCTCGTAAATCACTCATCATTGGACGTTTATTCGTACGATTTTCTACGCCCCGATTTAGCTGTGATAAAGCAATCACAGGACATCTCAACTCTCTTGCCAAGTTTTTAAGTGAACGTGTAATATCTGATACTTCTGTTGCTCGGTTATCCGAATGCTTCGAAGGCGCTGACATTAACTGTAAATAATCCACTACGATTAAACCCACATTACCTTGGTGTTTTCTTGCCCATCGTCTTGTTTTTGCACGAATATCCATTGGCGTTAAAGAAGAGCTTTCATCAATTTCCACATCACCAGAGAGCATTTTTTCCATACTTTCTGTCAAAGATCCCCAGTCCTTTGCCTCTAAGTTAGTATAGCGAATCTTTTGTTGATCAACACGTGCTAAAGAAGCCAACATACGGGTTGCTAATTGATCTGCTCCCATCTCCATAGAAAAGACCATCACAGGTTTTTGTAGGTGAACTCCAATATGTTCCACCATATTCATAGCAAAGGACGTTTTACCCATAGCTGGACGACCTGCAACAATAATCAGTTGACCCTCTTGAAGACCCGATAAATGCGAGTCTAAATCGACAAATCCAGTACTAATACCCAACATATTACTCTTGCCTGTTTGTGCAGCCTCACGCTCTTTTTGTTCAATCTGCTCCAGCACTTGAACAACGACCTTACTAAGCAAAAAGGTACGATCATCTCGACTTCGACCCGACTCACTGATTTGATACAACTCTGCATCAGCACGATCTAAAATCTCTTTAGATTCCATACCATTTGGGTTGTAACACATGTCAATAATACTATTAGACGTTTGAATCACTTTACGCAATGTGGATTTATCTTTAATCAAACTCACATGATGACGAATATTAGCACTCGATACACTATTAGTCACAAGATCAGATAAATACGCCCTAGTGACAGATGTGTTAGGTTCTTTACTCAAAATAGCATCATATACAGTTAAGGCATCAATTGGACAATCCTTTTGGAATAAGTCCCAAATATGCGTCCAAATTTCTTGGTGCTCTTTTTTGTAAAAATCACTACTTTGTAAATTGACATCTAATTTATCAATACATGAGGAGTCTAATAAAATGGCCCCTAGTAAAAATTGCTCAATCTCAATGGATTGAGGTGGTAATTTAGGTGCAACACCCTCCTCTATAGAGGTATTTATAGATAAACTTTCTACAGCTAAAGATTTATTTTCGTCAGATAAATCAGTTGCAGACACAAATTGGTCATCAGCATCCATTTCTACAAATGGATACTCAACCATCTCTGTATCATCATCTAATTCATATTGATTGTTACTCACATCATGCCCCTTCAAAAATAAATCATTTTACCTTAATTTTTATCAGTTTTTAAACTCATAAAAGATAAAACACATGAATTTCACATCCAGCATGTTTATCACACTAGGTAAAAACCCTAATATACTAGATAATGTTTTTTTTGTCTAGGGGTAAACCCTATATTTTAAAAATTTCTTAAAAATAGATCTATATGAATATAAAAAAACATTAGATATCTTTTAATAGATAAACACACACAAAATGTTATAATGCTTTAAAAATTGCCAATTTTTATGATAACAAACAACCCAAAAATCATTAGAAATCATAAACAGATCCTTACGATAGACATATGAATTACTTAAAATCAAAAAAAATCCTGATTGGTGTGACAGGTAGTATTGCCATTTACAAAACATGCGAACTCATACGTATGCTTCAAAAAAAAGGCGCTGATGTTCATGTCATTATGACAGACGCTGCAAAGCAACTGATTCAGCCTGCTGTATTTCAGGCACTGACTGGGCATCAAGTGCTAGATCATTTATTTGAAAATACACGACATATTGACCATATTCAGTACACTAGAACTGCCGATGCCCTACTCATCTGTCCTTGCACGGCTAATACAGTCAGCAAAATAGCACATGGGCAATGTAATGATCTTTTAAGTACACTGAGTTTAGCAAGGGATACATGCCCACTCATCATTGCACCCGCAATGAACCAAGCCATGTGGTCTCACCCTGCCACACAAAGAAACATACAGCAAGTTATTCAAGATGGCGCAATCGTTATTCAACCTGAAACAGGTGAAATGGCATGTAAAGAGCATGGAACAGGACGTCTTGCTAGTATAGAACGCATTATTGAACAGCTTCAATATTTATTTGCACCAAAACCCCTCAAAAATACACGTATTTTAATGACCGCAGGAAGAACACAGGAACCGATTGATCCTGTGCGTGTTTTAACCAATCATTCGTCTGGTAAGATGGGATCATCCTTAGCGCAAGAAGCGATACGTCTAGGTGCTCAAGTCACTTTTGTTCATGGGGCAATGGATGTTAATGTACCAAGTGGTGTCAATGCAATTCCCGTAAAAACAGCACTAAATATGCACCAAGCCGTTTTATCTCAAACCCAAGCATGTGATATATTTATAGGCGTTGCAGCTGTTTCAGATTGGGGAATTGCCAATCCATCTTCTCAAAAGATAAAAAAATCACAACATAATAATCCTGAGATTGAATGGTTTAGAAATCCTGATATCCTATATGATGTTGCTCACTTAAAAAATCCACCTTTTTGTGTTGGATTTGCAGCAGAAACTGACCATATTGTCGAATATGCTCAAAAGAAATTAGAGAAAAAAAATATTGATATGATTATAGCCAACCCTGCAGAAAGTACCTTTGGTGCTGACACCACCTCTTTTGTTATTTGCCAACAAGCTCATACACACGAGGTTAAACAGGTTCACAAAACAGAGGCAGCCACTATTATGCTCAATCGCATTGCCAGTGCTTATCAAACGAAAAAGGACTCAGCATGTTAGAGCAATTAATCCAGACCGTTGAATTTTTTATCAAAACACACGCAAACTGGGCTGGTCCTATTATGGCAGCATTTTGCTTTATAGAATGTTTATTTATTGTAGGCATGTTTACACCAGCCACTGCTATTCTTATCTCCGTTGGTGCTTTAATTGGGTTAGGCACACTCAGTTTTATGCCTATATTTATTTTATGTTTAATCGGTTCACTCTGTGGTGATACCGTATCTTACTATATAGGACGAAAATTAAATCGACAAGCATTACAACATAGCTATTTAAAATCCCACATGACCAATATCGCAAGAGGTCGTTTATTTTTCAGAAAATACGGAGGTTATGCCCTATTTATTGGTCGATTTATTGGTCCCATTAGAAGTGTAATACCGACCATAGCAGGTGCCTCAAAAATGCGTTTTATTACATTTACACTCATTAATATTATCACTGCCATTTTATGGTTATTGTTATATTTATTACCCGGCATTTTAGGTATTTCCATCGGTAAAGAAATTATCACAAATTTTGATATAGGACTGATTGAAAGTATCTTCATCGTTTTAATTATTGTTATACTATGTATATTCGTCTATCTTTTTCTAAAGAAAATTCGAGCAAAACAAGCGTTACAGGAACAAGCTCGCCAAGAAAGAAAACGACATATTGCCGAAAAAAGACGACAAAAGCGACTTAAATTATTAGATACAGAACACACAAAAACAACAAAACAGGATATTGATTTAAAGGATTGAAATGAAAGTACAAATTAAAATTTTAAATGAAATCATGCGAGAGCAATTACCCACCTACGCAAGCACTGGGTCTGCAGGACTTGATTTACGTGCTTGTATTGAAGCACCAATAACTATTGAACCCGGAGAAACGATTCTATTGCCTACTGGCCTCTCAATGTATTTACAAGATCCCAATTACGCTGCCATGATTCTACCGAGATCAGGTCTAGGTCACAAACATGGTATCGTACTAGGAAACCTAGTTGGACTGATTGATTCCGATTACCAAGGTGAACTCAAAATATCCACATGGAATCGTAGTCAAACGCCTTTTACCATTGAACCTCTTGAACGCATTGCACAACTCGTGATCGTACCTGTTATGCAAGCACGATGGGACTTAGTAGAATCATTTGAAACTTCTACACGTGGTGAAGGTGGCTTCGGTAGTACAGGAACAAAATAAGGAGCACAAAAAGATGTCATATAACGCTTTTAATTACGAGCAATCTATTTTATCGATCGCCAAACACAAACGTGGCGCCTTAGATGAGTTATATCAACAAGAGTCAGGAAAAATGATGTCTTTGGCATATGCTCGATTACAACAAGATAGATCACTTGCCAACAAAGCCGTTGAGCTTACATTTAAAACAATTTACACACAAGCCGATCGCTATACCCCTGATCTAGGTAGTGCCATTGGGTGGATTTATAGTTTATTAGATTTCCGCATTCAAAAAATTTATCAAGAAAATGAATCCGAAATTTTATCACGTGCTGAAGTCAAGATTCATCAGCCAGAGAAGATAGATTTAAATGATGATTCTATGGAAGAAAATGCCCGTCATTTCTTTGAATTATTTTACCAACTATCAGAAAAAGAACAACTCACCCTCTTTAATATGTATATCACGCCAAAGCAACAGGTTGACTTAGCAACAGACTTCAATACAGCCATTGCTTACTTACGACAAGATTTACATCAAGGTTTGGGGAAACTATCTGCTCAATTAGAGCATATTAAAAACAAACCTCAACAAATTAAAATTTCTGAGTATGTACTCGGGGGACTTAACCATAATCAATCAAAGGAAGCCCTTGAGTTAATCAATGAGGAACCTCATTTATTAGAAACTTTACTCACATGGCAGGCCTATTTCCAATATTTCATTCTACTGTTACCTCAATACAAACCGAATAGTTTTGTCATTGATCAAATTAAAGATTATGTCAAAGAAAGTAAGCAATCTGAGACACAAGAAAGTCCTGCATCTGAGACACAAAGCAGCACAGGATATAGCACAACATTCATGCAAAAAATAAAGCAATATTGGTATTATATTGTCATGGTGCTGTTGGCCTGTTTATGCTTAGGTTTGCTCATGACTGAGTCATATAGAACTAATCAAGTGAAGATGATCGCTTACCTAGACGATATTCAAGATCAACGACCATTATGGCTTGTCAAACTATCTCACCAAACACTGACTTTAGAAACTATTCAAGATGCTATATTGCCTGATGACAGTGAGTTTGTTGTTTGGTTAGAACCAGCAGATACTAAATCAGCCTATATCCCAATAAAACGTTTATCAAGTACAGATAAAATATACATTGATGTGGAAGATCTTCCTACAGAGTTTAAGGCATGGGATAAAATTGCCGTCTTTTTAACAGCTGCATCTGCAGATGATAGATTCCCTATGCGACCAGAAGGCACCCCACTCTGTCAGGGTTATTTATTACCATTAAACCCATAAGATAAACCCTAAAATTTTTCATAATCATCTATAAAGAAAATCCCAAAAATTAAATAAAAATTTTTGGGATTTTTTATGGTGTTTTGATATCGTATAAATCAGTATTATAAATACAGTACTTCTGAAATGGATTTTTTTAAAAAGACCCTTTATTGTTCGCATCAATAATCGACTATCAAACAATATTTATAACACCTTCTGTCTATCAAACTATCTCATTAAAGCCTTCATTTGACGAACAGCCTCTTCAAACCCAACAAAGATAGCGTGTGCTACAATCGCATGACCAATATTTAACTCTTGAATACCATTGATATCAATAATTGGTTTTGCATTATCATAATGTAATCCATGACCTGCATTGACCTTGATGCCCAATTTAAGACCTTCTTCCACACCACGTTTGATGCGTTCTAATTCAAAAGCGGCTTTTTCAGGCGTTGTTGCATCAGCATATGCACCTGTATGCAGTTCCACCACTCTCGCCCCTAATGCATGAGCTTGCTGAATTTGTTCTACTGTAGGATCGATAAATAAAGACACCTCAATCCCTTGCTTATGAAGCACTTCAATAGCATTAGCCACTGCTTTTTCATGTGTAATCACATCTAATCCACCTTCAGTGGTCAATTCTTGACGACGTTCTGGTACCAAACAAACATCCTGAGGATTGACCTCACATGCAATATCCAACATTTCTTGAGTAATCGCACATTCCAAATTCATACGTGTTGTTAATTCTTTACGAATTTCAAACACATCATGGTCTAAAATATGACGTCGGTCCTCTCGTAAGTGTAAGGTAATTAAGTCAGCACCAGCACGTTCTGCAATCAAAGCGGCTTGCAATGGACTTGGATAAATCGTATGTCGTTGCTGCCTTAGTGTTGCCACATGATCAATATTCACACCGAGTAACATGGATTCCCCTTTTAGTTAAATTAAAACACGATTATCTTAACATTTTTAGATCATTTTTTGTCAATTTCATGCGTGACTTGACCATAAATCATCATTGTGAAGACAACTGTTCCACCTAAAATATTACCAAAAGCGGTTGGCAATAAGAAAGTAATAAAATAATCATACAATGAAGCATCTCCTTGGAATACCAGATAAGCAACTTCTGCAGATCCAACAACCACATGGGCAAAATCACCTAAAGCAATCAAATAGACGAAAAAGAAAATCATAAAGAACTTACCACCATTGACAGACGGTAACATCCATACAATAGAAGCAATTAAAATTCCAGCAGGAATACCCTTCAGAATATTTTGTGGTACTGTAAAATGTAAAACATGCTCTGCTACTACGTGCATTGCCTTCACAAACTCTGGTGTCAACGTATAATGATTCTGTAGGAATAAAGCTGCCAACGCAGTCCCTACAATATTGGATGCAAACACAATAAACCACAAACGCGATACGGCCCAAACTTTTAGCCAACTCAATGGACTAAACAATGGGACAACCGTTGTAATTGTATTCTCAGTAAACAATTGCATACGCCCTAAAATCACCAACAGGAAACCGACAGTATAACCAATGTTTGCGACCAAAGGCGTCCAAGGTGCCTCGGGCAAGTAAGCCAAAAATATCGCTTTAAACAAAAAAGAAAAAGTAACCACTAGACCTGCCGTCACCCCTGAGAAGACAAGGGCTTTTGTAGGACGTGTCAACTCTTCAATACCATCCTGTCGAATGATTTCATATAACAAACGAGGACTTAGTCGTTCATATTCCTCAATCGCCATACGATCACGATATGACAAAGGTTTTGTATCAATCTTTTCTTTAATTTCTTTAATTTCTTTAATTTTAGATATTTCTTTTACTTCTTGTTTAATTTCCTTAAATTCTTCTTTGACTTCCTGTTTAATTTCATTAAACTCTTCTTTAACACCCTCTGTAAAATCAGATATTTCTTCTTTTAGCATGATGTTCTCCTTCTTATACTTTCTTTAAACCTGTAACCAAAAAGTGACAGGACCATCATTGGTCAAGGACACTTGCATATCTGCTGCAAATTGTCCTTGAGCCGTTGTAATCTTTTGTTTTGATTGTGCTAAAAAATACTCGTATAATTGCTCTGCTTGTTCTGGTTTTCCTGCAGAACTAAAACTAGGTCGTGTCCCCTTATGAGTATCCGCCACCAAGGTAAACTGAGATACAACAAGTAAAGCCCCATTTGCCTGCTGAACATTCAAATTCATTTTACCCTGTTCATCTGGAAACACTCTATAGGTTAACAAACGTTCTAATAAACGATTCGCTTTGCTCTCATCGTCATCCTTTTCTACCCCAAGAAAGACAAGCAGTCCTGAATTAATTTGACCAACCAATTCACAATCTACATGAACCGCAGCATTTGTAACTCTTTGAATTAATGCAATCATACGTTATTTCCAATCAATTATATTCGCATATTATAGCGATGTTTTGAATTTAAACAAACACAATTTAAATCTTATCAATAAAAATCACGATAAAACGACAGATAAAAGTTCTAATAAAAATGGGATGAAAACAACCGCAATTAAGCCAGCAATTGTAATTGAAACTGTTGCAACCGCACCCTCAATATCACCCAACTCCATGGCCTTTGCTGTACCCAAAACATGACTACAAGTACCTAATGCTACACCACGTGCAATCGGATCTGTCATTCGGAGTAATTTAAATACCCATTCACCTAAACAATAGCCAATCATGCCACACACAATAATAAACAACATCGCAATTTCAATAACGGCATGAATGCGAACAGAGATTTCATAACCTATCGCCATGGTGACTGACTTGGGCAGCATCGCTAACAATAAATTTTTATCAATATCAAATGCATAACACAGCAAAACACCCGATATCGATCCAACAACTATCCCGGTAAAACAACCTAACACAATTGGCAAAAAATAACGTTTAATTAAATGAATATGTCGATATAAAGGCACCGCTAATACAATCGTGGCTGGCGCAATAAAAAAGGCTAAGATACTCGCACCTAATCGATAATCCTTATAAGGAACATCCATATAAAATAAATACAAAATCACCAATACAGATGCCGTCAACATAGGACTTAAAAACTTGAGCTTTAAACGTTTCTGTATCTCTAACCCCAATAAAAATGCAAATATAGTGATAGAAAATCCAAAGATAGGGTTTGTATAAATCAATGTCATTGTATCCCCTTTTTCTTTGAAAAAAGACGCATACACCATAAAGTGGCATAAGCTGTTACAATCATTGAAACCAACACACTGATTAACAAGATAAAACTCAACACAAACCATTGACCTTTAAAGTAATCTAGCTTATCAATAATACCAATAGCTAGTGGCGTCATAAATAAGGTAATATATTCCAATAAAAAAGTGGACACATGTTCGATCTTTTCCAATGGAATCAAGCGAAAAAACAAGCAAAAAATCAACAATAACATTGAGATAATAGTCGCTGGCAAAGGAATATATAATAGCTTCTCAAAAACCACGCCGAGAAGCCACAAAAAAATAATAATCGAAAATTCGTATAAGATATGAATTGTTTTCATCAAGCATCAAATATCAAATGATTTAACCTAAATGAGTTAAATGCATTATAAATGATTATTTAATAAAATCAACACCCGGTACACCACAGTCATGAATTTGTTGCACTAACGCCCGTATTGCCTCAGGACGTGTATAACTCTTACGACATGCCAATACAATGCGGCGCTTAGGTTGTGGTGATTTTAATGGTATATATTTTAATAAAGATGAGTCCACTATAGTGCCCTGCACTGAGCTTCTAGGCAACAAAGTAATGCCAACACCCATAGCCACCATATGACGTAAAGTTTCCAAGGAAGAACCTTCAAAAGCTGTTTGAATGCCATTTTGACTTTGTAAAAAACGAGGAGAATCAGGACAAGCTTCTATGACATGATCCCTAAAGCAATGTCCCATACCTAATAACAGCATGGTTTCATTTTTAAGATCTTCTATATCCACAAAGTCTCTCTGAGCAAATGGGTGGCTCTTGGGAACTGCCACATCAAACACTTCATCATATAAGGGATAAACATCTAAACCAACATCCTGAAATGGTTCTGCAAGAACAACACAATCAACCTCGCCTGCTTTAAGACGTTCAAGTAATTGCGCTGTAAAATTTTCTTGCAACAACAAAGGCATTTTAGGCATACGCTCCAACTGAAGGGGCATTAAATAAGGCAACAAATAGGGTGCAACCGTATGAATAATACCCAATCGCAAAGCACCCGATAAAGGATCTTTGCCGATCTTTGCAAGTTCCTTGATAACACCTGCCTCATCTAATACCTTTTGTGCTTGCTGTACAACCAATGCACCCACAGGTGTAACTGTCACCTCACCAGAACCACGCTCAAACAAAGATATAGACAGTTCAGCCTCAAGTTTTTTGATCGCAACAGATAACGTTGGCTGACTCACAAAACAAGCCTCAGCAGCACGACCAAAATGGCGTTCACGTGCAACAGAGATGATATACTTTAATTCGGTGAGAGTCATAAGGATTCCTATAATATTTGAGCCATAAGTTGTCTATTGTAGCACAAATATTACAAAAAGATACAACTATTTGCTTTTATTAAATAAAAACTAAAAAATCGCAACAATTATCATAGCCATTGTTTTTAGACAAAACATTATCTACAATATAGTAAATCACTTTTAAATCAATAGGATATAGTATGCACTTTATTAAAACCATCACTCTCATCTCAGGATTCTGTTTACTCATATCCTGTACTTCAACTAAACAATTAAACGAAGAAGCCTCAAGAAACTATCATGAAATAGTCACCCAAGTTAAAAAAGAAGGTAAAGTAGAAACTCGTAGCAGAACAGCACGACGTATTCAGCAAGTTTTTAAGAAAATGCGTCCTTATGCAAAAATGAACAATACAACTGGCGTTCCTTTTCAATGGGAAATGACGGTGGTTCGTTCAAAAGAACTCAACGCATGGGCGATGCCCGGTGGAAAAATGATGTTTTACACAGGGCTCGTAGAACGATTAAAATTAAATAATCACGAAATAGCAACGATTATCGGACACGAAATGTCTCATGCTTTAAAAGAACACACCAAGTCATCTAAAACGGTTGATATATTAGGGACATTAGGTGCTATCACTGGAAAAACTGTTTTAGAAAATTATGGCATTTCAACCGATATCGGTGATACAGATATGACTGCCGTGATAAAAGATTTAGGATTAGATAAACCTTACTCTCGAAAACTTGAAACAGAAGCAGATGAAATAGGTTTAATGCTTATGGCACAAGCAGGATTCAATCCTAAACATGCACCTAATGTATGGAAAAAAATGACAAAGGTCTCTAAAAATAGACTTTCATTCTTTTCAACACACCCAAGCAATACAGAACGTGAAAAAAACTTACAACGTTTATTACCAAAAGCCATGGCTATTTATAAAAAATCAAAATAAAATTTTGTTAAACATCTAAAATATTAAACCCTATGGGCGTTATGGATATTGTGAAGCATAATAATATGTTATGTTAAAAACTCAAATAACGCCCATTATATCCTTAGACCATAAACCTTATGCAACAACAAAGGTGAAAATTGTATAATATCTATTACTTTATTCTACATCTTAATGTAGTCATGTGCCTCTCTATACCAAACATTTAATAAACTCGATAAATTGATGTCTTGATATAAAGAGACATCCGAGATCAAAGATCGTACATTCTGAATAATCTCAACATCCTCCGTCAGATTAAGAAAACGCAATGATTCAGTGCCCGATTGACGTAATCCAAGTATCTCACCTGCCCCCCTAATTTCTAGGTCACGTTGAGCAATCACAAATCCATCAGTGGTTTCTCTCATCGCTTTAAGACGAGCTTTAGCAGAAGATGATAAGTTTCCCTCCTGATACAACAAAACACAGTCAGATACCACTGCACCTCGTCCTACGCGTCCACGCAATTGATGTAATTGCGCCAAACCAAATCGTTCTGCCTGTTCAATGACAATGAAAGACGCATTGGGCACATCAACACCCACTTCAATCACAGTCGTTGACACTAAAAGATCTAACTCTCCCAATCGAAAGGCTTCCATCACACGATTTTTTTCTTCAACACTCATTCGCCCATGTAAAGAACCTACACGGGCTTGAGGTAAACAAGATTGCAAATAAACACAAGTATCCTGAACATTCTGTAAGTCAATCAACTCACTTTCTTCAACCAATGGGCACACCCAATAAATCTGTCTCTTTGCTGCAAGCACATGACTTAAAGCTGCAATCACTTCATCACGGCGCCCCATTGAAAACAATCTAGTCTGGACAGGTGTTCTACCCGGAGGTAACTCATCAATCACCGAAACATCTAAATCTGCTAGATAAGAGAGTGCCAAGGTACGTGGAATAGGCGTTGCACTCATATTTAATTGATGAGGTGTATATTGAGCATGCTTACTTTTGACTTGAATTCTTTGCTGAACACCAAATCGATGTTGTTCATCTACAATCAACATACCTAATTGATTAAAAATAATATTTTTTTGAATTAAGGCTTGCGTACCAATCACAAACTGTGCTTTACCCTCCTCAATCTGAGACAAAATTTCCTTTTTCTGTGAGGATTTGAGTTGCCCTGTTAAATAAACCACACAGATACCAAGCGTACTCAACAAACCATGAATGTGGTTAAAATGTTGCTCTGCTAAAATCTCTGTTGGTGCCATGAGTGCCACCTGTGCACCTGATAAAATCACTTTAAGTGATGCCAATAAACACACTAAGGTTTTACCACTCCCTACATCTCCCTGAAGCAATCGAAGCATAGGTATTGATTGGGATAAGTCAGATTCAATCTCTTGAATCACCCTATCCTGTGCACTCGTTAAAGAAAACCCTACTTGTTGTAAAACCCTTGAACGAACCTCTGTGATGTCTGCCTTCATAGGATATGCCTGCAATTGCTGGCGTTTAGTTCTTGCCAAATTGAGTTGCACCTGTTGTGCCAAGAACTCATCAAACTTTAAGCGTTTTAATGCCTTTTCTACCTTGGATAAACCCTGATTTGGAGAGACATAATGCAGACAATACAGTGCTTCTTTTAAAGGCATTAAATCATATTTTTTACAGATCATATCAGATAAATAATCCTCAATCACAAAATCCTTCAAGACCCCCTGTATTTTAGATGAGATTTTTGACTGCGTTAATCCTTTAATCAATGGATAGATAGGTGTTAAATGTGATTTTAAAGGTTGCGTGCATGATTCAAACTGTGGATGATTAATAGACATATCACCATACTGATTAACGTCCACTTGACCTATTAATCGTGTTTTTTTGTTTAACTGTCGTTGCAAAAAAGGATATAAATACTTAGGTTTCTGAAACCAATTTAAAAGTATTTCACCTGTACTATCCTGAAATATACCTTGTAAAATACGACCCTTAGGATATACAGCGATTAATGCCCCCTCTAGCTGAACAAATTGATCTACCTCAAGCGTGTCAATTAAAAGTATCTTTGTTCTATCTTCATACCTTAAAGGTAAATAAAAAAGAAAATCCCAAGGACGCTCCAAACCTAAACGTTGAAATACATTGGGTTTATAGGATTTTTGAATAGAGGGGGGGTTATTACTCATTGTTCATTAAATCGTGGCAATCGCATCCACTTCAAATAAAGCGCCTTTTGGTAATGCAGCCACTTGTACCGTAGATCTTGCTGGGAAAGGCTCAGAAAACACGGTCTTCATCAATTCATTAACCACAGCAAAATCAGACAAGTCACTTAAAAATAACGTTAACTTCAGAACCTGGTTGAGTGATGAACCACCTGCTTCCAAAACTTCCTTTAGATTAGAAAACGCCTGTTTTGCTTGTGCCTCAATACCTTCTTGTAATTCACCTGTTTGAGGATCCAATCCTAACTGACCTGAAAGAAATAACATACCATGACTTGATATTGCTTGAGAATATGGACCAATCGCAGCAGGTGCATTATTTGTATGAATCATTTGTTTCATTTACTTCTCCTTAAAAATATGATGTATATATTGTATCAAAAGCAATTTAAGTTTGTCCCAACTTTGCTTTCATAAAATCAATCACACGAGATAGACGATTAGTACGTGACATATCAGGCAAACTAGACCAAATCATCTTGCCGTATGATTTATTCACAAGACGATTATCCCCTATAAATACTACACCCACATCACTTTCTTTACGAATCAGACGTCCAACTCCCTGTTTTAAATGCACTGCAGAATAAGGTACTTGTATATTGAAAAAAGAAGAATGCCCTTTTTCTTCTAGGACACGAGATCTTTCAAATGTCACTGGCTCATCAGGTGGCAAAAAAGGCAACTTATCAATCGCTACTAATGTAACCAAATCACCCGGGAAATCCACCCCCTCCCACAAACTAAAACTACCGATAAGAACACCCCTACCTGCCTGCTTAAATGCTTCAATCTCATCACGATAAAAAATGGGCATATCAGGTCGTGTTTTTTCTATCAACTCAGCGTAAACATCAATTGCACGCAAGGTTGTGGTCAATAGTAGCACCCCACCCACATTATGCTCCATCAACACCAATAAGCGTCTAATAAATGCTTCCATATAGCTATCATCTCTGATTGATGGAAAATCATTTGGGACATACAAAACAGACTGTTTTTTATAATCAAAGCAGGAAGGCAATAAAAGATCTTGTGCCTTGTTTAATCCTAAATCACGTTTAAAATAATCTAGACTTTGGTGAACACTGAGTGTCGCTGATGTAAACACCCAAGCCTGCTCTGATGATTTTGCGAGAGAAAAGTCCCTTAGGTCCAATGGTGCAGTATGAAATGAAAGGTGTTTGCTATGTTTATCAATCCATTTAATCCACTGTCTTTTTTGTGTTTTTTTGAGAGGATTTTCTGACATATTCTGTATTTTATCCTCTAACTCAGCTTGAGTGTTTATCCAATGAGATAAGACGGATAGCATGTCATTAAAAGCCAAAAAATGAAGGCTAAGCCCCTCGGAGGCCTCTGACAATACCTTTAAATAATCTCTCAATTTCACACAAGACGCTATTAATGATTTAAGTTGCGTGATCCAACGAGTTTGAGTCAATACCTCAAACTGCAAATAGGCATCTTTGAGAGGTACCAAACGAGTCGTTTCAAACTGTAGGCTATTCCATTGAGTATCCACATCATTTACAAGCTGAGTCCAGTCATAGCCATGCTCTGTATGTGTTCGAAAATAAATACGTAGATCATCTAACACCGTCATCATGACTTTTTGAGAAAGATGTTCACCCATAAACTGTGTTCCAATATCTGCCAGTCGATGTGCCTCATCAAAAACAACCAAACTTGCATCTGGTAATAAACCTGAACCTCCCTCTTTTCTCAAACTCAAATCAGAAAAAAATAAACTATGATTAACTAAAATAATATCTGCACGTTCTACTCTTTTTCGAGCCTTAAATAAAAAACAATCATCATAACAAGGGCATTTTTCATGAGCACATTCCTCTTTTCGTGAGACCATGCGAGACCATATTGGAGCTTTTTCGGGGACTGTATCACATTCAGAAATATCACCAGAACGCGTTGTTCTTACAAAAGATACAATATGTTCATGCTGTTTGATTTCTTTGGCATCATGATAAGGGCTAATCTCTTGAGAAAATAAAGCTATTTTATACAAGCACACATAATTAGACCTCCCTTTAAGCAAAGCAACGTCCAAACCCTTATGTGAAAAAACTTGCTTAAGCTTAGGAATATCTACTCTAAAAATTTGATCTTGTAAGGCTTTTGTCGCAGTAGAAATAATCGTTTGTTGATTGGCTAAAAAAGCAGGCACAAGATAAGCCCACGTCTTACCTGTCCCAGTACCTGCCTCTGCAACTAAAGTATCTTTATGCGATATACAATCCCAAATTCTTTGAGATAATTCAATTTGGCTAGAACGACTTTGATAGTTAGGTATATGTTGTGATAAAACACCCTGTTCATCAAAATACGTTTTTAATGTTTGTTTCAAAAAACACCCAGAAAAACACTGATAATAATTACAGTATTATACGCTACTTTCATAAAAATGAGAATAGCAAAATATCAATTTTTAAACTCACCTCAAAAATACTTCAATTTGCTAGTAAGGTATTCTCTTGTGACAATAGCTTCTGTAATTTTGACCCAAAAATAGACACCAAATATAAAGGGCAGTGTAAAACACTACCCTCTTGATGAAACGGCTCTAAAGAAAAGTTTACAGATACAGCTGGATTAAACTTTGTATTGAATGCTTTTAATACCTTAGATTGCTTATCTTTTAAGAGGCGTATTTGAATGGGAACAGCACATTGACTTACCTCTAAGATATACGCAATAGAATTGACATTTAAACGATTCTGATAATAAAACATAGCCACAGATTGGTTAGATATTAACTCAGACAAAACATACTGCTCTTTTAATGCACCACACCCCTTTTCAAACAAGATAAATGAATGGTCATGAATGTAGCTCATTTCCGTCCCCATTTGTGCCCCCAACAAACCCACATCGTAAAAATATAATTTAAAAGACGCACCATTTCTTACTTTACGTACAGGCGAAACAGGTTCATCTGTTTTTGGGACACGATACACCAACCCTAAACGCTCTAAAAATGCCAATGATCTAGTACAAGTTGCATGATCCATATTGGGACCTAAATGATTAAACATAAAACGCTTATTACTCTTACTGAGTTCTGGCACAATCATACGCCATACACGCATCGCATCACGTGCTCCTTGATAATCCGTATATTGCTGAATATGCTTATGATACTTAGCCAACAACATACGTTGTGTTTTACGAACAACTTGATAGTCACCACTCATAATCCACGTAGATACCACCTCAGGCATGCCACCTACATACATATACTCTTGTAATAAATAAACCAATTCTTGATGTACTGAATGTAGTTCCTGAAACTGTGTTCTTTTAAGTAAATGACACAATATATCCTCATCCATTGCATACAAAAACTCCATAAAATTCATGGGATATACAGTAAATGTTTGTAGTCCTTTGATATAAGTTTTTTGATTGAACGGATTTAAAAAATCACTACTCATGATGACACTAATTTTAGGAAATTGAGTTATAAACTCCTTCAATAAATAGGTAACAGAAGATACTTCATGCACATGATCCAATAAAAGAATAGTATGAGCATTCGAACGAACAATACCATTACGATCCTCCAACACATCAAGAAATTGTGCATAACTCATATTCTGAAAAGAGATATCGTCCTCAGGATCTAAAAAATCAAAATAAATACAACGTTTATAATTTTTACTGCCAAAGGTTTTCATCAACCAACTCTTTCCAACACCCAAACCACCCTGCAATAAAATACGCACTTTTGAAACACTACTAGCATGCTGCTCCAACTTATTCATTAACTCACGTTTCATTTAAATCTCCTTAAACATCAACACAACAGGATTTTAATGTATATAAAAAACAATGAATTAAAAAGAACTTTAATGTATATTTTTGTAATTCAGACATAAGTTTATACAAATAATTGTAAAATAATATAACAGAATAAGAGTGGGAGTTTTAGAAAAATGTATAGAATGACAAAAAGCAAAAGTACACTATCTATTGAGTGAGGATATCAGTGACTCTTTAAAAGAGGAAAGTATAACAATTTGTAATTTACTCTAAATTCATTAAAAAGCAATTTAAGATAGACTTCAACTATGTTGTAAGGATTAGACATAACAAAGATACATAATGTATTCTCTATTATTAGCAGAAGATATTATTTCTATAAAGATTGACGTAATTTTTCAAAAAGAATGACACTACCTGCAACACCTACATTTAAAGATTCCACCAAACTGGATTGTGGAATCATGACATGTTCATCCACCAAGTCCAGCAACTCAGAGGAAATCCCCTGCCCCTCATGACCTAAAAGCAACCACATATCAGACGACAAATCGAGATGATATAAAGATTTTGCCGTTTCACTTAAAACTGCGCCATAAGAGATGACCTGTGTATTAGACAGCAATACGTCTAAATCACAATCAATATGAATATCCAAATGGAAATGTGCCCCCTGTGCTGAACGTAACACTTTATTGGAAAACGGATTCGCACATCCTTTTGATAGATAAACGGTTTTAAAACCAACAGCAACTGCTGTACGTAACAAAGTTCCTATATTTCCCGGATCCTGCACTCGATCCAATAATAAGGCGTTTCCATTAAGAGATAGATCTTTAGGCTTGAAAACAGACACATCTAAAACACCTACAATACCTTGAGGGGATGGTGTCTGTGTTAAACGCTTAAACAAGTGATCTGGCACTTGATAAAGCGATACACCCTTTGAAACAAAAGTGTCAATCATCCATTTGGACTCCGAGCTATTAGACAAAACAAAAGTATCACTCACCCAAACAGCATGAAACAATAACCCACTTTGAATACCGGCTTCACACAAATGGACACCTTCAAAAAAGATTGTCTGTTTATCCTGTTGAGATTTTAATAAGGCTTTATATTTTGTATTTTGTTTGGATTCAATACGGAAGATCGACATATATTAGTCCTCTGGAGAATGTAACAATAAGGCTTCACGCACAGGTTTAAAACTATGACGATGTGCTGGACAAGGTCCATACTGCTTTAAAGTGTCCATGTGCAATACAGTACCATAACCCATATGTTGGTTAAATCCATACATGGGATATGCCTGATGTAACGCCAAGATTGAAGCATCACGTGCAGTTTTTGCCAAAATTGAAGCAGCAGAAATACATGGGTGTAATCGATCACCCTTAATCACTGTTTCAAAAGGGATAGGCAGCCCTTTGGGTGCTTGATTACCATCAATCAACGCACTATTGGGTTGAACCGATAAAGTCAACAACGCCCGCTTCATCGCTAACAAAGTTGCTTGAAGAATATTAATGTCATCAATTTCTTGAACAGAGGACGAGGCAATCGAAAAAGCAATCGCTTTATTCTGAATTTCTATTGCTAACGTATTGCGCTGTTCTGCCGACAAAAGTTTAGAATCCTTTAATCCATCAATGGGACAGTTTGGGTCTAATATAACAGCGGCAGCAAATACATCTCCTGCTAAGGGACCACGACCTGCCTCATCAACACCAGCCACATATAGATGGTTATGAATCTCCTGTGAAAACAAATCCATTACTCATCCATTTGAAAAAACAGTGTCCAATCTACCTCAGCCATGAGTTGATCATTCACAATACACTGCCCAGTAAAATAGTAAAAATCTTTTTTATGACGCAATAAAGAGACCTTTAAATGACAATCTACTGAGGGTTTTATAGGTGCATAAAAACGTGCTTTTTGAACCTGAGCAAGATAAAACCGTATCAACTCTTGCTGAGAATGATTATGAATTAAAATCAACCCACCCGCCTGTGCCAGCGCCTCCATCATCAAGACACCCGGAAAAATGGGCTCATCAGGAAAATGTCCTTTAAAACAAGGCATTTCTTTATCTACCTTTAAGATCGCATGAATCTCATCATGACTCACACCAACCACACGATCCACCATCAGCATAGGGTCACGATGAGGTAATTTTTGAATTAAACGATCGTTATTCACATTGAAACCTATAAAAACACCCTGTTATCGCCAAGCATAACAGGGTTTTATTTTATTTTTTCTTAGGTACTAACATCATAACCATTTGACGACCCTCTAACTTAGGCATTGATTCAACTTGTGCAATCTCTGCCATATCGTCACGGATACGTTCAAGCATTTTCATGCCTAATTCCTGATGTGCCATTTCTCGGCCACGGAAACGTAAAGTCACCTTGGCTTTATCGCCTGCATTGATAAAACGTGTGACATTACGAAGTTTGACTTGATAGTCACCTTCATCTGTACCGGGACGGAATTTCACTTCTTTTACGTTAATCACTTTTTGCTTAGCTTTCAACTCTTGAGCACGTTTTTGCTCTTGATAACGAAATTTCCCGTAATTCATAATACGACATACAGGTGGTTTTGCATTCGGCGAAATTTCCACCAAATCCAAATCCGCATCTTGTGCCATACGTAAAGCAGCAGAAGTTTTCATAATGCCCAACTGTTCTTGGTCTTCACCAATAAGACGGACCTCTGAAATTCTAATCTCACCATTAATACGGTGTTTTTTCTCGATAGCTATGATCGTTCTCCTATAAATGTTATTTAACAATTGTGTTACGATGCTCTGTCACATCGTCTGATAAACGAGATATAAACTCATCTACCGACACAACCCCTAAGTTTAAATTACCACGGGCACGAATACTCACTGTTCCCGTATTGACTTCTTTTTCACCAATCACTAAAACGTAAGGAATCTTACGCATCATATTTTCACGAATCTTACGATTGATTTTTTCATTTCGAGTATCTAAAACGACTCTAAAACCTCGATCTCTTAATTTTTGAGCCACTTCTGATGAATAATCATGGAATGACTCTGCAATTGGACAAACAGCCACTTGCTCAGGTGATAGCCAAACTGGCATTGCACCCGCATGGTTTTCAATCAAGACCCCAATGAATCGCTCTAATGAGCCTAAAATAGCACGATGCAACATCACTGGTGTTTTACGCTGATCATCCGAATCCACATATTCTGCGCCTAATCGTTGAGGCATAGAGAAATCCACCTGAATCGTACCACATTGCCAATGACGACCAATCGCATCTTTTAATGTATATTCAATTTTTGGACCATAGAAGGCACCCTCACCCGGAGAGACCTCATATTCACAACCAGAAGCATCTAATGAGTCCATTAACGCTTTTTCTGCTTTATCCCAGATCTCATCAGCACCAATACGTTTTTCAGGACGAGTTGCTACTTTGTACAATACTTCAGTGAAACCAAAATCACGATATACTTTTTGAAGCAATTGCGTAAATGCAGCACATTCAGATTGTAATTGATCCTCTGTACAGAAAATATGACCATCATCTTGCGTAAATCCACGCACACGCATAATGCCATGTAAAGAACCTGACGGCTCATTACGGTGACACTGACCAAACTCACCATAACGCAAAGGCAATTCACGATAAGAATGCAACCCTGCATTAAAGATTTGTACATGTCCCGGACAATTCATAGGTTTTAAACCATAAACACGACTTTCTGATTCAGTGACAAACATATTTTCTTTGTAGTTGTCCCAATGACCTGTTTTTTTCCATAAAGAAATATCTAAAATCTGTGGTGTTTTGACTTCTTGATA
>PDWI01002693.1_pt1 | contig 26294 bp, 24 predicted proteins | sample 1430891 | NCBI WGS metagenome assembly PDWI01 (sample SAMN01162508, study PRJNA174530) | Oral metagenome, whole genome shotgun sequencing project. | biome: Marine environment; feature: Marine mammal; material: Swab sample of the gingival sulcus; isolation source: swab sample of gingival sulcus...
TCATTTTTGTCAAAACGATTATTATTTTTCCCGAGAAGCCTTAGAAAATCTCATTCAACAAAGCGAGGAGATGTAAAAAAATCCATGAAAACACAAACCAACAGTAAAGATGTGATGATTCGAATTATCGGGACCCAATTTACCGATGGGAAAGAAGAAAACCAAATGGAATTGGTCACCGAAGGTAAATTGTATGAGCGAAAGGGGACCCTTTATTTGGTCTATGAAGATCATTCCTATGAAGACGGCACCGATCAACGGACCCGTTTGACCTTGGATGGGGATGTGGTGCGGATGACCCGTTATGGCAAGGACGAACCCATTGATACGGAGATTCGTTTCAAAAAAGGGGAACGCTTTTCCGGGGTTTACGGCACGCCTTATGGTGCCATTGATCTGGAAGTGTTGACCAATCACTTGGAGAACAGCGTCACCGAAGAGGGCGAAGGAAAGATTATCATCGATTATGACATCAGTCTCAAGGGGCTTTCCGAGGGAAGGAGTAAGCTCAACGTGGAGGTTAATCGAAAAATGTAGCAAACCCGAAAGGGGCTTTGGAAGGATACGAGGATTCAAAATGAACGTACAAAAAAAATGGGTAAGAGCAGTCGCCATCGTGGTTTGTTTGACCATGGTTGTGACGTCGGTATTATTCCTGGTAGAAATCATATAAGGGGGGAATGATGGAAGGAATCGGCTTTGATGCGGAACGATATATTGAAGAGCAGTCGCAGTACATTTTAGAACGCATTGAACAGGGAAACAGCCAAAGGCTTTATTTGGAATTTGGCGGAAAGTTGGTGCAAGATCGCCACGCCATGCGGGTGTTGCCCGGATTTGATGAAAACGCCAAGATCAAGTTATTGCAGCGGATGAAGGAAAAGACAGAAATCATCATCTGCATTTTTGCCGGGGATATTGCTACCAATAAAACCCGTCAGGACTTTGGCATTACCTATGACTTGGAAGTGTTGCGCATCATCGACATGTTTCGAAAGTATGATTTATCCATCAACAGTGTGGTGGTAACCCGTTACGAAGATATTCCCTCGGTGAATATGTTCATCAATAAATTGGAGCGGCGAGGTATCAAAACCTATAAACATCGAGTAACCAAGGGGTATCCCACCGATGTGGATACCATTGTAAGCAATGAAGGCTATGGTGCCAACCCCTATATTGAGGTGACTAAACCCCTGGTGGTGGTCAACGGACCCGGCGGGGGCAGTGGCAAACTGGCCACTTGCTTGTCCCAGCTGTACCACGAAAATCAACGGGGCAACAAGGTTCGTTACGCCAAATTTGAGACTTTTCCCGTTTGGAATTTACCCTTGACCCATCCGGTTAATGTGGCTTATGAATCGGCCACCGCCGATTTAAAGGATGTGAATATGATCGATTCCTTCCATTTGGAAGCCTATAATCAGGCAGCCATCAACTATAATCGGGACTTGGAAGTGTTTCCCATTGTCAAGCGGATCATCGAAAAGATCACCGGTCAAGAGGCCGAGTACAAGTCACCTACGGATATGGGGGTCAATCGAGTTGCCTTTGGCATCGTAGATGATGATTTATGTCAAGAAGCCGCCAAACAGGAAATCATTCGGCGCTACTTGATCAGTTTGTGCGATTACAAAAAAGGTCGCATCGACGAAGAATCGGTACAGCGGTGTAAATTAATTATGGATAGTTTGAATTTAAAGGTAGAGGATCGGAAGACCGTGGTTCCGGCCAGAGCCTATGTGGAACAGAAGTGCGCCCAAGACCCCAAGTATGAGAATGTGGTGGTCATGAGTTTGGAGTTACCCGATGGCTCTTTGGTTACCGTTAGGAGTTCTCGGCGGATGGTAGCAGCGGCAGCAGCCATTCTCAACGGTATCAAAAAACTTTCGGGCATCGATGATGGAATTCATCTGATTTCCCCGACCATCTTAAAGGAAATCCAAAGCTTAAAAACCGAGGTGTTGCACCATGAGCGGACCAGTCTTACCGCAGAGGAAATTTTAACCGCCTTGACCATTTCTTCCGCAACCAATCCCTCTGCTGCCGTAGCCGCTAAAAAGATTCCCCTGCTTCGGGGTTGTAAGGCTCATTGTACCGCTATTTTAAATGAACGGGATGAAGCCATCTTAAAGTCTTTGAGCATTGATGTGACCAGTGATCCGGAATACGTGACAACCAACTTGTATTTTTCTTAGGGGTTCTTCATGTATCAACAATTTTTTGTATTGTTTGCCATTATTTTTACCGGATATTTTTTTAAAAAAATAGGGTTTATCAATGAAAAGATGACCCATGGCCTGAATAAATTCATCGTCTATTTCGCCTATCCCTGTTTATTGGTCATTAGCATCGGAACGATTGAAATGGAGCGGGCTCTTCTCAAAGAGTTTGCGATTATGGTTCTTTTTTCCTGTTTGTTTTTTGCTGTTTACGGACTTTTTTCCAAGGGCTATGGCAAGTTTCGGCATTTTCCTCCTCGGGTTTCCAACGTGGCGGAATTTTCCATGTCCACCCCCAATGATGGATTCATGGGTTTTCCCGTGGCGCTTCTTTTTTTTGGCCAACATGGATTATTACTGATGATGGCTCACAATGTGGGCTTTAATCTCTATGCCTTTACCTATGGCATTCATCTTTTGCGACGAAACAAGGAGGATAAGGCTCCGCTTTGCTTAAAGCGCGTGGTATGGGATGGGTTGAAGCTTTTAGCCAATCCCAATATTATCGCTGCGGCCATCGGGTTTCTTCTTTATTTTTCCGGCTTTTCTTTGGATAATGTCATCGGTGTTTATCTGGAGATGATCGGTCGTGTGGCTACACCGATGGCTATGATTTCCATTGGAACCATGTTGGCCGGAGGGAAATTTTTCGACATGTTTAAGAATCACATTGTTTGGGAGTCGGCTATGGTAAAATTGGTGATTCTCCCCCTCTTGACCTGGTTCGGGGTCATGGCACTGCCCCTACCTTCAATTATGAAAGTGATTTTAACCTTGGGCTGTGCCTTTCCCACCGGAGCCACGGTAACCATTTTAACCCAACAGGAAGGACAAAATGCTGAGCTTGCCAGCAAAATTCTCTTTTTTACTACCATGCTTTCCATGGGAACCATCCCCTTGACCCTGGTTTTTTTACAAAATCTTCCGGGATAATTTGGGGAAGTTGCTACTTGGTCTCGGAAGGAAATCATGATATGATAAAAGGGCAAAGATTTAAGCAAGTAAAGTGCTTGTATATTATACAAAAAGGAGGAGACGTATGAAGAAAATTGGTGTATTAGGTACCGGAACAATGGGTGCCGGAATTATCCAAGTATTAGCTCAAAACGGATATGAAGTGGTTTTAAGAGCCCGACGACAAACTTCCGTGGACGGCGGGATGGCGAAGGTGACCAAAAACTTGGAAAAAATGGTTGCTAAAGAAAAAATTACTGCTCAAGATAAAGAAGAAATTTTAGGTCGAATCAGTGGTTCCACGGATATCGCCATCGTTAAAGATGCCGATTTAATCATTGAAGCGGCTACGGAGGATATGGAAGCCAAAAAGGCTCTGTTTGCCGAATTGGACGAATTGTGCAAACCGGGAACCATTTTAGCCACCAACACCTCTTCTCTATCCATTACGGAAATTGCTGCAGCCACCGGACGGCCGGATAAGATTATCGGGATGCATTTCTTTAATCCGGTTCCTGCGATGAAGTTGGTCGAAGTGATTAAGGGATTAACTACCTCGGAAGAAACCAAAGAGACCATTTTGACCTTGACGGCTTCTTTGAAGAAAACTGCCGTGGAAGTGGCGGAAGCTCCCGGTTTCGTGGTTAACCGAATTTTGGTTCCCATGATTAACGAAGCCATCGGTATTTTGGCCGACGGCGTTGCGGATGCCCAAGGCATTGATAATGCCATGAAGTTAGGGGCCAATCACCCGATGGGACCCTTGGCCTTGGGCGACTTAATCGGTTTGGACGTTTGCTTGGCTATTATGGATGTCCTCTACAGCGAATACGGTGATCCCAAATATCGAGCCCACACTCTGTTGAGAAAAATGGTTCGTGGAAATAAACTGGGCATGAAGACCGGCATCGGCTTTTACGATTACCGTAAGTAGAGACGACGAATCTCGACGACTGCTTTGAAGATTGAAGAAGCTTTTTAAACAAGATGGGAGAAGGAGATACCTTTTCCCATCTTGTTGTCGTTGATCGGCAAAGTTTTCGAAGAGATTATCCCTTTTAAGTTGAGGCGAAAGTATTCAGATGGTTTTCAAACGGGCTTTTGGAACGATTTGGAAAAAAGAGGACAAAATTGATGGGAAAACCCTTGACGTAGCCGGGAAAAAAATATACTATTACAGTGTAATATCACACTGTAATATTTTTGTGACCGTCACACCGGAAAAAAAGAAAATCTGTCCAAGTACAACCGGAGGAGGTAAGTATGAAAGAGAAAAAGAAATCGATTTTTTCCAAATTAGGGCCATATATGGGGAAGAAAAAAGCCTATCTTGCCATTGCATTGATTTTTTCTGCCTTGGCGGCAATCGTCAACATGGTTCCCTTTTACTATATATGGCGAATTACCGAAGAGATTTTTTCCAAAACCAATGATATTTCCGTGGATGCGGTGAAGATGTATGCGGGCTATGTACTACTCTTTTCTATTTTAGGAATTTTGGTATACTTTTTAGCTTTGATGATTTCCCATTTGGCTGCTTTTGAGGTGGAAACCGGCATGAAAAAGGTGGGTTTTCAAAGAGTCATGGAAATGCCCCTTGGATTTTTTAATGAACACTCCAGCGGTAAAATGAGAAAGGTCATCAACGACGGAGCCGCCGCCACCCATGGTTTTTTGGCACACCAATTGCCCGATATGGCGGGAACGGTGGTTACACCCATTTTGCTGCTAATTATTTTGGCAGTCTTTGATTGGCGCTTGGGGATTGCTTGTCTCATTCCTGTTCTCTTGTCCTTTGTTACCATGTCGGGAATGATGAGCAAAGAGGGAAAAGCCTTTCAACAAAGGTATTTTGATGCACTGGAAGAGATGGGCGGGGAGGCCGTGGAATATGTAAGAGCCATACCCGTAGTCAAGACCTTTGGACAAAGCGTTCATTCTTTTACCAAATTCTATAACAGTATTGAAAACTATCGAAGATTGGTCATCACTTATACTAAATTATGGGTCAATCCCTTTTCTTTTTATAATGTATTGGTGGAAGCCTCCGGGTTTTTCCTGGTGCCGGCCGCCGTGCTGCTGATTGGCCGCGGTGATGATGTAGGTGGCGTGCTCAGCGACTTTATTTTATATATGCTCATTGCCCCCGGCTTTGGTGTTGTCATCATGAGAAGTGCCTATTTCCAACAACAAATGGCTATTTCCAACCAATCCATCGATCGTTTCAACCAATTGTTTGATTACCAGAAAATCGAGTACCCTGAAAAGGGATGTGACTTTCAAGAGCAGTCCATTGAATTTAAAGACGTGACCTTCTCCTATGACGGAGAGAAAAATGCGGTGGATGGGGTGAGCTTTGTGTTAAAAAAAGGCGAGTCTTTGGCGTTGGTAGGTCCTTCGGGCGGAGGGAAAACCACCATTGCTCGTTTAGCTGCCCGCTTTTGGGATGCCAATTCCGGCCAAGTGCTGATTGGAGGAAAAGACATTAAGGAGTACGACAAAGAAACCTTAATGGACAACATTTCTTTTGTTTTCCAAAACAATCAATTGTTCAAAACCAGTCTTTTGGAAAACATCACCTTTGGCCGAGAGGGCATTAGCCAAGAAGAAATCCAAAGCGCTCTGATGAAATCCCAATCAAAGGAAATTATTGATGGATTGGAGAAAGGGCTGGATACCATTATCGGTAAAAAAGGGACCTACCTGTCCGGAGGAGAACAACAGCGAATCGCCTTGGCCAGAGCTTTTCTCAAGGACGCCCCCATCGTATTGCTCGATGAGGCTACGGCCTTCGCCGACCCGGAAAACGAGCATTTGATTCAAAAGGCCCTATTGGAATTGAGTCGAGGAAAGACGACGATCATGATTGCTCACCGAATGACCACGGTTCAACAGGCCGATCGCATTGCTGTGATCGATCAGGGAAAGATTGCCGAATTCGGCAACCATGAGGAATTGATGGAAAAAGAAGGCCTTTACAAGAAGATGTGGGATGAATATCAGGAAGCCGTTGCGTGGAACATCAAAGGAGGAAAAAGATCATGAAAAAGTATTTGCAAAAGAAATACGCCATGACGGACAAAGGGGTCCGGGATATGATTAAAGCGATTCGAATTAATACACTGTCCCGAATTTCCATGATTTTTCCGGTGATGGTTGCCTTTTCCTTTTTGAAACAGTATGCGGAAGAATTTTTCGGTGAGGAAGCGACTGTGAACCTAACCCTTTATCATTATATCGGTATCAGTGTGGTTGCTTTCCTCATCATGTTTCTCATTGGCCGGGCGGACTACAACAGCACCTATACCACCGTCTACGATGAAAGTGCCCAAACCCGGATTCGCTTGGCAGAGAAGTTGCGGAAACTGCCCTTGTCCTATTTCGGAAAAAAGGACATTGCCGATTTAAGCGCCACCATTATGAGCGATGCCACCGCTTCAGAACATTTATTTTCCCATTCGGTGCCCCAAATCTATGCAAGCGCCTTTTCCACCGCGCTGATTGGGATTATGCTTTTTATCTTTGATTGGCGATTGTCCATTGCCCTCTTTTGGGTAATCCCGGTAGCTTTTGTGGTATTCCGTTTGGCAAGGAATATGTCTAAAAAAGTTTTGAAAAAACATTTTGACGAAGATCGGGTAATTATTGATGAAATGCAGGAAGGCATGAACCTGGTTCAGGAAATCAAGGCGTATAATAGGGAAGAAGAATTTATTCAATCCCTCCATAAAAAATATGATGATCATAAAAAAATAAAGGTAAAAATGGAAATAAGCATGGGCTCTATTATCAATATTTCCTTTGTGTTGTTAAAACTGGGTATGGCGACAGTGGCTTTTTATGGAGCTTATCTTCTTTCTCAAGGAAGGGTAGATGTTTTTACCTATCTGGTGTTTGTCATTATTTCCGGATCCATTTTTGCGCCCGTGATGAATATTCTTATGAATCTGGGAGAGTTATTGTTTTTGGATTCCATTGTGGAACGGATTCATGAAATCAATCATATGCCGGCCCAGGAAGGCAGCACTGATTTTCAACCCAAGGGTTACGATGTGGTCTTTGACCAAGTGGATTTTTCCTACAAAGAAGGGGTCAACGTGTTGAATCAAGTATCCTTTACGGCCAAGCAAGGAGAAGTAACCGCTTTGGTAGGACCTTCGGGAAGCGGGAAAACCACGGCGGCCAAATTGGCTGCACGATTTTGGGACATCAACGGGGGCAGGATTACCTTGGGTGGTGAGGATATCTCCGCCATCGATCCGGAAACCCTGTTGGAGAAATTTTCCATCGTATTCCAAGACGTGACCCTCTTTGATGAGAGCATTATGGAAAACATTCGACTGGGACGAAAAGGTGCCAGCGATGAAGAGGTTATGGAAGTGGCAAAAATTGCCCAATGCGAAGAATTTATTCAAGACCTCCCTCAAGGATATGACACCAATATCGGAGAAAATGGGGAACGATTATCCGGTGGGGAACGGCAACGAATTTCCATTGCTCGAGCCCTCTTAAAGGATGCCCCGATTATTCTATTGGATGAAGCTACCGCCTCTTTGGATGCAGAAAATGAAAGTAAAATTCAAGCCGGCCTTTCCCAATTGATTAAGGATAAAACGGTGATTATTATTGCCCACCGTATGAGAACAGTGATGGACGCCGATAACATTGTGGTGCTCAAGGACGGACAGGTGGTAGAAACCGGGCAATCCAAGGCCCTCATTGACAAAGGCAATACCTTTGCTAAGATGTATCAAGCTCAAGTCGCTCGATAAAAAAATGAGGACAAGCAGAGTGCCAATTCTTTGGCACTCTGCCTTTTCTTGTCAGAGGTAGGGATATCAAGGAAGTAGATAAAAATCATGGAAATTGATGTTTTGGTGGCTGAAATCGGTTCTACGACTACCTTGGTCAATGGATTTACCCAAATCCATACCGAGGAACCGATATTTTTTGGCCAAGGTCAGGCGCTCACTTCGATAGATCGGGGTGATGTACGAATCGGGCTACAGGAAGCCATGGACGATTTATGTGCGAAAAAAGGCATAAAAAAGCTGACCTATCGGGAATTTTTGGCCACGTCCTCCGCTGCAGGGGGATTGAAGATGACCGTTCATGGCCTGGTCTATGATATGACGGCCAGGGCAGCTAAAGAGGCGGCTTTGGGCGCCGGTGCAGTGGTAAAGCAGATTACCGGAGGGAAATTGGACGACCGGGACCTGGAGACCATCGAGGAAATTCAGCCCAATCTTATTCTGATTGCCGGTGGGGTGGATGGTGGGGAGCAGGAAACCGCCCTCTGTAACAGTGAAAAAATTCGAAGTCTGTCCAAGCCGGTTCCCATCGTTTATGCCGGGAATCGGGACAATCGTGAAAAAATAAAAGAAATCTTTGAAGGATGGCCTTTATACCTGGTGGATAATGTCTATCCTCAAATTGATGTGCTCCATGTGGACCCCTGTCGCCGGGTTATTCGAAAGGCCTTTGAAGACCATATCACCCGAGCTCCGGGAATGGCATGGATTCGAGAGTTGATTCAAGGACCGATTTTACCTACGCCCGGGGCGGTGATGCTGGCTGCCCAACGGATATTCCCCTATCTGGGGGATTTGATGGTTCTGGATGTGGGGGGAGCGACCACCGACGTTCACAGTGTGACAGAGCCTTTTTCGGAAACGGGTAATCTTCCCCTTCATCCCGAACCCCAAGCCAAGCGAACCGTAGAGGGAGATTTGGGTCTCTATTTGAATCGGGTGAAACTCGTGGAATCCATGGGAGAAGAAGTCCTGAGAGCCTCCCTTTTCGGGATGGATTTGGAAAAAATCTGGGAGAATTATCCCCGGATTCCCCGGACCGGGGAGGAAATGGCCTTGGTGGGTGTTTTAGCTCAGGAGGCCATCAAAAGGGCGGTAACCCGTCATAGCGGTCAACTCAAACCGGAGGGCAAGGGTCAAGGAAAAGCTGTATTGCTTCAGGGAAAAGATTTGACCCGAGTCCAATATATGATAGGTACCGGTGGGGCTTTGACCCGATTAAATCAGGCAAAGCAATGGCTGGCAAAAATTCCCGACTATCATGAGGACGGATCCTATCTTTTGCCGACAAAAGAGGCCAAAATCCTATTGGATCATGATTATATTATGGCCTCCCTGGGAGCCCTGTCCCAACGATATCCCCGGGCCTCGATAAAATTGTTGGAAAAGAGTTTGGGGATTTCTTTATCCTTATCCGGATAGGAATTGCCGGAGGTGTTTTGGGCAAGAATCGCAAGATAATTACCTTTTCCCAAACGAAAAATTCAGTAAAAGTCGTTGAGAAAAGAACAATAATGCTATAAAATCCGTTTATTTGCAAAAGAAAAATTCCCGTGATATACTCGACGAGGAAAGTAAAATAGCGGATCGAGGTGTTCGTCTACGTTATTTTCTCTATTTTTTTAAGGAGGTAGAAAGATGAAAAAAGTACTTGTTTTGGGCGTGGGAGCACAGGGCTCCACTGTGGCAAGAAGGTTGGATGAAGAACCCAATGTAAGTGAAGTGATTTGTGCCGATTATGACCTGGATGCGGTCAATGAATTGGTGAAAATATTGACAAAAGCCAAAGGGATGAAGGTGGATGGAAGCAGCAAAGAGGACATCGTTAAAGCCGCTCAAGGGGTGGACTTGATCGTCAATGCTCTGCCCTTGGATTTCGGTAAAAATGTACTGGAAGCAGCTTTGGAAGTTAAGACCAATTATCAAGATTTTGCAGCCTGCGAAGAGTTGGTCGATGAAAAGGAAAGCGATGATCCCTGGTTGGACGGCATCAAGTTGATGTATGATGAATACGGTAAACGCTTTGCCGCCATCGGCAAGACGGCGATTATCGGAACCGGATCGGCTCCCGGATTGATCTGCGTGGTATCCCGAAAAACCGTAGAACCCTTGGATTCCTGTGACACCATCAACATGATGGTATACGAAGGGGTGGAAGCCAAACGATTTTTGCCCTTCTGGTGGTCTCCTTTGGTAGCCCTTTCGGATATGGCTGAAGATGCCTATGCCTTCATCGATGGAGAAGTGATTCGAACCGCTGCCTTCAGTTTGCCCATTACCCGTCGTTATGATTATGTCTTTGACGGAAAAGTGGACCTGGAAATGGTGGAACATGCCCATGATGAACCGGTGTATATGGGACTCAACAGTGAAAAATTCTTTAAAGGAGCAAAGAATATCTACTTTAAGTACGGTGGTGTGGGCATCGAATTTGCCAAACCCCTTCATCGGGCCGGATTGTTATCTCAAGAAGAAGAAACCATTGGCGGTCGCAAGGTGGTTCCCTTTGATGTGATTCTGGCTCATACGCCTCCCGCTCCTCGATTTTCTGAGGAAGTCAAAGAAATCTTAGATGAAGGATTGGTATCGGATACCGGTGCCATGGTCGTGGAAGCCTTTGGGAAGAAAGACGGAAAAGACGTCTTGGTGGAATCCCATGTTTCCGCCCCCGGTGTGGTGGACTCCTTCAAGAAGTCGGGGCTTTCTGCGGAAATGTACCTTACCGGTCAGGGAGGATTCCTCTTTACCAAGCTCTTTGTCAATGATAAAATCAATCAAACCGGTTTAATCTCCTCGGATATGTTGGACGAAAAACAGGTCGAAACTTATCTGGGCTGGGCCGAAGAATTGGAAATTACCGTAGAAACCACCGTAAAGGAAGTATAGTATCCTTTGACGGAGCAATCGTTTTCCAAGTATGAAAAGATAAAACCGAAGAGGTAACTCTTCGGTTTTGCTATTTTTCTTGTTCCTGATTCTTAAATTCTTTGAGAAGGGTTTCTTTTTGGATTCGAGACATTTTTTTTATGGCTTGCTCCCGTTTCAATGCGGAGGACTTATCGGCAAGCGCTTCCCAATAGACCAGATGTACCGGAAGGCGAGATCGGGTATACTTTGCCCCGCGACCTCGATTGTGAGTCCGAGTTCGGCGTTCCAAGTCGGTGGTCCAGCCGGTATAGTAGGTGGCGTCTTGACATTTTAAAATGTATACATAGACCATGCAAGGCTCTCCTTTTTCTTGAAGTTTATCATAAATAAAGCCAAGGAAAAAGGATTCCCTAAAAAATCCCCGGAACTCGCTTCTCTCTGTTGAATAAACAAAGTGCGAGGTTTATAATAAATTTCACAAGGATGTTATATATTCCCATTCTTGGGGAAGAGGAGAGGAGCTGAGGATGAAAAGGTTAGTCGTATTGTTAATGGTCATGGTATTGGGTTTCTCCTTCGGGGGGTGTTTCAAGAAGAAGGAAAACGCAGAGCCTCCCAAGAAACCGGAGAAAACCCAAAGTGAAGAGGCCAAAAAAGTAACGAAAGAAGAAAAAAAAGAAATTCCCTACAGTGAATCCAAATGGGGAAAACTTCAGGAGAAGTATATGGATACCGGAGAATTGTTCATTAGTGGTAAGAAGGATGGCACTGAAAATCGCTGGGCCGCTAAGGGGGGGATGACTTACCACACTTACAAAAATGAAAACGGTGAAATAGAGGATATTATAAGCAATAGTACCACGCAATGGTGGCTTTATAAGAATAAAACTTATGAGGCATATACTTTTTCAGAGGATGATGTAAAACGCCAAGCGGAAAACCTGGAAACTTTCTATCTTTGGTTCCCGATTTCCAGCGAAGAAATGGATGAATTGACTGTTAAGATAGGCAAAAAAGAGTATAAAGGGAAAACCTATGATTTTGAAGAAATTTCCTACCAAGGAGGAAAAGATATCTTCCTCTATGACGACGACGGAAATCCGGTAATCGATATCTATGAATACGGCGAAGAGACCTCTGTTTATGAAAACATACAAATTAAGACAAAGGTCGAAGATTCCCTATTCCAAGTTCCCGACGATTATCAAGCGATATAATATAGAATAGCGGAAGGATTTCTTGAGGACCCTTTTCGATACTTCTGATTTGTTTTCGAAACCACCGTATCAAAGAGGTCCTCTTTTTTTATTCTTTTTATAACATTTGTCTTTTCACATGACAAAGAGCGACAGAAATGGCAGAGAAAAGGCTCCCTAAAAAATACCCGGAACGCACTTCTCTCTATTGAATAAACAAAGGGCGAGGGTTATAATGAATTTCACAAGGATGTTTTACATCTTCCCATTCTTGGGGAGAGGAGAGGAGCTGATGATGAAAAGGCTAGTCGTTTTGTTAATGGTGTTGGCATTGGGGTTTTCTTTCGGAGGGTGTTTCAAGAAGAAGGAAAACGCAGAGCCTCCCAAAAAACCGGAGAAAACCCAAAGTGAAGAGGCCAAAAAAGTAAAGATACAAGAAAAAAAAGAGATTCCCTATACCGAATCCCGATGGGGGAAGATGCATCAAGACTATTTGACCAATGGAGAAATACTCTTTCAAGGGAGTTCTGATGTTGGGGATGTTGCCTTTGGTGCGAAGGGGCAAATGCTTTATGGTAGAACTTTTGACGAGGATAAAGAACAGTATGTGGATCAGATTGCTAATCCTCAAACCCTATGGGAATTGGACGTTGAAAATATGACCTATGAAACCTTTGAGGTAGAGGCTTACGAGGAAAGCAAGGAAACCTTTTTCAATATATTTTCCGTTCCTCAGGATAAATTCAATCAAGTCAAAGTGACCGTAGGAACAACCAAATACGATGGGAAATCCTATGATTATGAAGAGTTTTCCTATGATGGAGAAAAACAAAAAAATCTCTATGACGGAGATAAATTGGTGCTTATCATTTATTCCTATGACGACGGATCAGAGTTACGTTATGAAGATATAGAAATCACCACGACTGTAGATGATGTGCTTTTCGAGGTTCCCGACGATTATCAAGCGATATAGTATAGAATTGCGGAAGATTGCTTTTTATCAGAGGAGATAGGAGGCTTTACGATGAAAAAAATGGTCATAATGGCGGTCGTATTGATGATGGTAGTTTCTCTTGCTGCCTGTCAAAAGCAACTATTCCGGGAGAAAGGTTGCAGAAAAAGCGGTTGTGCCACTTCTATGGGCAAAGACGATGATCGGGAAGTGGGAGAGGAAATTCCCTTTGATGAATCCCAATGGGGACAACTGGCTCAAGGGTATTTTGATGACGGAGCGTTGTTTTTAAAGTGCGTCCAAAATGGCCAAGAACAGGTCTGGGCGGTTAAGGATGGCAACTGTTATGTAAAAAAATACGATAGCGAGGCCGGTCAGGTGACCATCGGTATCATGGTAGAGGGTCAGGATTATCTGGAATTGTATCCGGAAGAGAAAACCTACAAGAAGTATGATTCCGGTGGGGAACAACAAGAATTAAAGCAGCAAAAGGAGCTGTTTTTCGGATGGTTTCCCCTACCCCAAAAGGACTGGAATCAAATCACCATAGAAACCGGGCAAATGGAGTATCAGGGAAAGACCTATGATTACGAAGCCTTGAGATTGAGTGATCAGGAAGAGGAAATTTATCTTTATGAGAGCAATCAACCGATAATCAATATCCATCGTCAAGACGGGAAGGATTCCGTTTATGAGGAGTTGGAAATAAAAAACCAGGTAGAAGATCGTCTCTTTGAGTTACCCTCAGGTTATCGATTGGTTGAGTAAAAAATCCTATCACTTTATCATCAATCTATTATTTACCTGGAACTGAAAATAAGTTATACTGAGAAAATAATCATTAAAGTGAGGAAAGGAGATTTTTATGAAAAAAATTATCGTGCTGTCGTTGGCATTGGTTATGGCATTGGCTTTTGCTTCCTGTGGTGGAGGCGGCGATGAGGTCAGTGCAGAGAAATCCAAGACCTTTGCTCTTTTTCAGGATGCCCATGAAAACGATCAGCTATATATGAAAGTGAAGATGGAATACGAAGGAGAAGAGGTTTCGGCAGAATTTGCCATTGATGGCGAGAACAGCTACATTGCTTCCGAAGGGGACATGGGAGAATTTATTATGATCACCAAGGAAGGTAAAACCTGGATTTTGGATCCTGCTACCAAGACCGGTACGGTAATTGAAGGAGAAGAAGATACCTTCACCGTATCAGACTTGGGGATTGATTGGGACTCTTCCGAGGCATACGAAGATGAAAAAGTCCAAACCGGAACCGTAGAAGTAAATGGGGAAACCTATGACTATGAACAATTTTCCGACGAAGAAGGATCCAGCGATGTTGTGAAATTTGTCTATGATGGAAAGAAATTAGTATACATCATTTCAGAGGAAGAAAAAAATGATGAAATAGTTCAGGAAATTGTGGAAGTTTTCGCTTTTGAAAGCAAAGTAGACAGTTCCTTCTTTGATGTACCTGAAGGTTATGACCTCGTTGAATTTTAAAAAATAAAAAAGGAGAATGAAAATGAAAAAAGTACTAGTACTGGCGTTGATTTTTGTCCTAACATTGAGCCTTGCCGGTTGTTTCGGCAGTAAAAAAGTAAAGACGGATGATGGGGATAAAAAAGTAACCACCGAAGAAAAAAAAGATAAAGAACAAAAGGGTAAAGGCGAAATCGACGGAGCGACCATTGATATCAAAGGCGTAGAGACCATCGAATATGAAGGCGAAGATTACCTGATTGTTACCATGGACTATACCAATGAGAGTGGAGAATCCAGTTCCTTCATGAGCAATTCCATGATTACCGTTTTCCAAGACGGCATTGAATTATCCGAAGAGTATTTGGTAAAAGACGAAGAGTCCTATGAATACTATAGCGATAGTCAAAGCGTAGACATCATGGACGGAAAGACCTTGGAAGTACAAGCCACCTTTAAATTGCGCAACAAAGAAGATTTAATCACCGTAGAAGTAAGCGATTGGTTCGATGATGATCAAAAAGTTGTAGAAGAATTTGAATTCTAATAACGCCCCTCAGGGCATCCTTTGATGAAATAAAAATAATGAGGTCTGTTTTTCCGGCGAATCCCTTTGGGTTCGTCGGTTTTTTCGCTTTGGGGTGCCAATCACCGATTTACCAATAAATCAAAGTAGGGTATACTGAGAGAAATATATCGTAGAATTAGAAAGGATTTTCCATGAAAAAAATAATTGTATTATTGTTTTCTCTTATTTTAATTTTGGGACTGTCCGCCTGCGGTAGCGGCGGCTCTATAACCATCGAAGAATCCAAAACCTTGGCTCTTTTTCAGGAAGTCGATAAAAGTGGAAAACTTCATATCAAGATGGCCAAAAAAGAAGGCTCCACGGAAACGGAAGCCGAGGCCGCCGTGGATGGGGATAATAGTTATGCCGCCTTTGATAGCGGTTTGGGGGAATCCATGGTGATCATTACCAAAGGAGATCAATCTTGGGTGCTGTATCCTTCTCAGAAACGGGGCAATGTGATGGAAGGCGCAGAGAATCAGGTTACCTTGGGGGATTTGGGTTTTGATTTGAATTTGGTCGATTACGATAAGAATCAAGTTATCGAAACAGGTAGAATTAATATTAATGGAGAGGATTATGACTATGAGTCCTTTCCCGATGAGACGTCCCTTGAAGAACGAAGGATAAAATACGTTTATGATGGAAATCAATTGGTCTATCTTATTGCTGAAACCGAGGAAGACGGGGGTTTTGTGGAGGAAGGAATTATCAAGATACAGTTGTTGGAAACCGATGTCGATGCATCCCTCTTCGATATCCCCGCTGACTATGATATCACTGAAATGTAGGCGAAAAAGAAATACAGACCCTTTATAAGGGGGTATACTCCGGATCAAAGTGGATGGAGAGCACACAATGAGGATAGTGCTCTCTTATTTTTTCCTCCAATTGCTCTTGAATTTCTTCCCGGGCAAGGGGACAATCCAAGGCGATGACCAAATCAAAAATCAGGGTGGTGTTTTGCCCGGGAACGACTCGCAAATCATGGAAACTGCGGACCCCATCCATGGGTTCGATCAAACCAGTGAGGAGGGGTTTGACTTTTTCAATCAAGGGGTCATTTTGAACCACGGGATCAATATGAATGACACCATGGATCCCCAGTTCCTCGGAAATACGTTGTTCCAAGGATTCAACCCTTTCATGGCATACCAGAAGATCTGTATTGCTGTCAAATTCCACATGAAGGGAGACAAAGGTTTTTCCCGGACCGTAATTATGGACCATTACATCGTGGACGCCCAGGGAGGTGGATTCTCCCGCTACCAGTTCAAGGAGATCTTGAATCAGTTGGTCATCGGGGGCTTCTCCCAAGAGGGGGCTGGCGGTTTCATAGACCAAGGAGACTCCGGACCACAAAATAAAGATGGAAACCAATAAGCCCAAATACCCGTCTAAGGACCAACCGGTCCACTTGCCCAGGAGCAGCCCCAAAAGCACTACGGCGGTGGCGACTAAATCGTTTCGACTATCGATAGAAGCCGCCTTTAAGGCGAGAGAACGGATTTTTTCATAGGCTGCTTTGTAAAAGCAGCGTTGCCACCACTTCACTAAAATCGATAGGGCTAAAATCACATAGACTACCAATCCCGTTTTGAGCGGGGTGGGAGATAGGATTTTTTCGATGGATTCTTTGAATAAAAGGCCGCCGACGAGGAGGATGAAGACCGAGACAAAGAGTCCCGTCAAATATTCAATTCGTTGATGCCCATAGGGATGTTTGGAATCCGCCGGAAGAGCGGCCAGGTGAAAGCCCACATAGGTTATTACTGATGCCATACCGTCGGCCAAATTATTCAATCCATCTCCAATAACCGAAATACTGCCGGAGAGGATTCCCACGACTACTTTGACCAGAGCCAGAATAAGATTGGTAATCATACCCATTAATCCGGCAAAAAGGCCATATTTTTTTCGCCATTTTTCTTGAGACAGGTCCTTTTTTTCTCCGACGAGACGGGAGAGTAATCGCTGATTGATGCCCATAATGATTTCCTTTCTCGATTATTCCGCAGGAAGGGTTATCGCTTCTTGTAAAACCTGATTGGCTATCTGGGCTGCGGCAACATGGCCAAATCCACCGTTTTCCACTAAAACGATAAAGGCATAGGGATGGTCCGAATCATCCAAGTATCCACAGAACCAGGAATGGGGTGTCTCTCCTGTGGCAATTTCTGCCGTTCCCGTTTTGGCGCCCAGGTTTAAGCCGGGAAAATTTCCGCTACCGTAGGATTCCACCACATTGTTTTTCATCATGGTGTCCAAGGTGTTAGCCGATGGTTCCTCGATTAAATCTACTTTTCTGGTGATGGGTGGAAGGGAAGCGGGAAAGCCGTTGGTCAGGGTGATCCGGTCCAAGAGGATGGGAGATGCGGCGGTTCCGCCGTTGGCAATGGCCCCCATATAGACCATCATAGCTGCGGGATTGATCAAATCTTCGTGTTGACCTACACCGGTCCAGGCCAGAAGGATGGCTTCCTTGGAAAAATCAAAGCTGCTTTTTTCTGTGGGGATTCCGTTGATGGAATAGCTATGGGTCAAACCGGATCGATCCACGTATTTTTCCAGGTTCTTTTTTTTGATTTTTAAGGTCAAATCGGCAAAGGCGCAGTTACAGGAATGGGCCAAGGCTCCCTCTAAATCTACCGTTCCATGGGCCGACAGGCAGGTCACCTGATCCACGCCCAAGGCCATGGATTCCTCGCTTTGACCCAGATCGAGGCTTCCGGTGCAGGTGTATTCCCAGGAATCGATATCTTCAATGGTTTCCAATGCGGCTACTGCGGTGACCGTTTTGAAGATGGATCCGGGAACCACCTTGGAGGAAATCAGTTTGTTTACATAAACTCCCGAATCGGTTTCTAAAGAGGGGGGGACCGAATTGGCGGGATCATAATTGGGGGTGCTGACCATGCAGAGGATTTCCCCGGTTTGGTAATTGTATAAGCCCACGGTGCCTTCCCTTTGAGCCAAGGCTTCATTGGCGATTCGGCATAGGGAGGCGTCGATGGTTAGATAGAGGTTTCGTCCTTGATGGCCGGTAGAATAAACTCCGGTAATGGGGTTGTAGCCGACCAATTTGGCGGCGAAGGCCTGATTGGCTGCGGTGGAAATATTGCCTTGGGGATCCCCGACGGCATGGAGGGTACTTTGGCGGATGCCAACCTCTTCATGGTAGCTGGGAAAGGCTCCGGGATTATTTTGCAAAAGTAATACCCCGTTGCGATCGTAGATGGAGCCGGTGGATAAATAGCCTTGATGGTAGATGTGGTTGTTGGCCGGATAGCCGGCCCATTGACTTCCATGGAGCAACCATTTGGTCACGTAGATGCCCAGCCCGACGAGAAGGATGGCGGCTAAAAATAGGCAAAAAATCGCTCGCTGTTGTAATTTCTTCATTGGAAATCCTCCCGAATAATCACATCATCCTGCTTTAAGACGGCCGGTTTCACTGCCAGGGAGGCTCCGGGACGGGTGTCGGCTGCTTTGAGAAAGGCAATGAGACCCCAGGAGGCGATCATACTGGTTCCTCCGTTGGAAATAAAGGGAAGGGTTACTCCGGTAAAGGGAAGAATGTCCACAGAGCCCAAGACATTTAAACTGGATTGAAAGATGATCAAGGAGGTGGCGGAGCAGGCGCAGATGGTATAGAAGGTGGATCGGCCGGAACCGATGGAAATGACCGCGAAAATCCCCAAGGTGATCAGGGATAAAACGGCCAGGAGGGCGATGATCAAGCCCCACTCTTCCGCCAGAAGGGTAAATACCAAATCGGTGTCGGCGGCAAAGATGGTTTTGATCCAACCGTCACAGGCTCCCACTCCGATTAATCCGCCGCTGGCAGCGCCGGACATTCCCCGAACTTGTTGGAATCCGCCGGCATCGGGAAAGTCCCAGGCGTGGAGCCAAGTGGCAAAACGACTGGAAATATGGGGGACAAAGCGAATAGCCAGCAGACCGGTTAAGAAGGTGGCACCGACGATGAGGATTAACTTGGAGAACTCCCCGCTTCGAAGGAAGGAAATGACCAGGAAGGTGACGAAGAAGATGGCTGCGGTTCCAAAGTCGTTCATCACGGCTAATGCGATGAGGCAAAAGGAGGAGAAACCCATGAACAGGGTGAGATTTTTCTTTTCATAGAGTTCTTCCAGGGTGGCAGATCCGATGAAAATCAGAGCGATTTTAACCAATTCCGACGGTTGCATATGGTACCCGCCTACTTCGATCCAGTTGACTGCTCCGAATTCACTTTGTCCGAAGACCAGATTGATTAGGAGCAGCAATACGCCCCCCACCGAGAGAAAAAAGCGTACCTTCAATCCCCGGTTCAAGTTTCTCATATAACCACATAAAACCAGGAATAAAGCCATGCCCATGATGATGGTAATGAGTTGTTTCAGCGTGGCCTGAGGATCCGAGGAGGAAACGATGGCCAGGTTCAAGGTACAGAGAAAAAAGAGAATGGTCTCCATTTCAAAAAAGGTCCGACCCAAGCTACGGAGGACGATGCAGTAAGTCCACATAATCAGGGTGAAGATGGCAAAGGACAAGAGGGCGTTAAAGGAAAAGTCTCTACCCATGGAGGCGATGAGTTGGACGCAGGTGAGTATTTGAAAGATGGTCAGAGCGATGAGGGAGCTCCAGGGGGAGAAGGGTCGGCTCACCTTTTCTCGGATGGCCTTGTTCCGTTCTTCTTCCTCTAAGCTGGGCGGTAGGAGCACGCAGGGAACCCCACCCACGGTAATGGTATCGCCCAATTCGACGGGCATGGAACGGTAGACCTTTTCTCCATTGATATGGGAGCCGCTCTTGGATTTTAAATCACTGTAACGCCACTGGCCCTGTTCATTGCGAACCAAGGTTCCGTGATTGCGGGATACGGTGACCACATCCAGAATCACATCGGCACTTTTGGCTCTTCCGATGATGTTTTCCCAATGACGGAGAGGACGAAATTGGTCTCCCGGCAAGGACAAATAGGCCCAAATTTCCGAAGGATTTTTTGAGCGAAGGAGGGAGAGGATGGCGCGAAGGATGATGTAAAAGGCCAAAACCACAAAAACCCATCGAACGATGGTGGTGTAGTAGGTGGACAAAAGGGGATAGGACTGAAAGGTATCCGACAATTTATCCATAAAGGGCTGGAAAAAAAGGGAGATGCCTTGAATCATAATCGGCTCCTATTCTGGTTCATGGAATGAATCCCGGGGTTTTATTTTTTTTCCCGGGGAGAAGAATCCTTTTTGAAAAAAAGGGTTTGCTCAATACCGATATCGGCAATGTGAAGTTGACCGATGGCGGCTCGGGGATTGTCATGGATAGGCTTTTTATCGTGGAAGGTCACCGTATGGTCCGCTTGAACATGGAGCCCTGTGGGCTCGTTTCGGTTATCGCCGCTTAATCCCGAGGGCAAATCCAAACTCACCGTTTTTCCGGGATGCTCGTTGATCCATTGGATGATTTTTTCTGTAGCAGGTCGTAGACTACCGTGAAAGCCGGTTCCGTAGATGGCATCCACCATGAGGAAGTTACGGCTTTCCTTGTCTTTTTTTTGGATCGCGTTGAGCAGGTCTTGGCCGGAAATTATTTCGCCTATTTCCTTCCAACGCCGGTAATTGGCCATGGCCCAGGGCGTGGAAGGGGGACTGTCCAAGGCGATCACCCGAGGGGTAAATCCATAGTCGTAAAGAAGTCGGGCCACCACATAGCCGTCACCGCCGTTATTGCCTTTGCCGCAGAAGATGGCTACCGGAGTCTTTTGGGGATGAAAAAGGCTACGGATGTAGTCGGCTGCTCCTTGGCCGGCATTTTCCATCATCTTCAGATAAGAAAGGCCTGCTTGGTCTGCCTGTTGTTCCAATTCTTTCATCTTTGCACAGGTTACCATGGCTATTTCCCCCATTTCAAATCAGGATAACGGGACAAAAAAGGATCCAGAGTGTCTTTCATGGTTTGGATACCCCCTTGCACATCGGAGGATAAATTCAAGGCCAAAAGGGGATCATGGAGGGATTGGCGAAGCAAGAACCAACCTTGTTTCGTATTGACCCGAACCCCTTCATGATTGGGTTGAGCCGGGGTCATGGAATCCTGGGTTTTTACCCACTGACTTAATTCGTTGAGGATTTGTTCGCCCCTCTTTTGTGGATCGTTTCCGGTCAAGGGTAAGCGCAGTTCCTCTTCTTCCAAGGGTTGTTGTAGATTTTCCAGAAGGGAAGCCAAGGTGATGTCCTGTTTTTTCAGCATGGCGGTTTTAATCACGATGAGGGTGGCCAGGTAAGCTCCGTCATCAAGGAAATAATTATCTCGAAAGGCGGCATGGCCGGAGGTTTCAATGGCCAAATAAGCATCTTCGATTTCCTTGGCTTTATTGATCACGTTTCGGTATCCTCTGCGATAGCGGAAGTGGTGAAGATCCAATTCTTTTTCCAAAAAATCGGTGAGCTGGTTACTGGTCAAACTGTCGGTGACCACCGTGCTTCCCGGGTGTTGTTCTTCGACTAAAACCGATGCCAGTGCCACAATGGCATTGCGGGCAATTTCTCTTCCCCGATCATCGATGGCGGCGGATCGGTCCACATCGGTATCAAAGATGAGACCCAGGTCGGCTTTTTCTTCGATAACGGCTTGGGCTAAGGAGCGCAGTGCCTCCGGATTTTCCGGATTGGCGGGGTGATTGGGGAACTGACCATCGGGTTTTAAAAATTGGCTTCCTTTGATATTGGCGCCCAGGGGAACTAAGACATTGGTGGCAAAGAAACCTCCGGAACCGTTCCCGGCATCCACTACGATATGTAGGTGGGATAGGGGATCCCGAAAGGGGAGTGCAGAGACGATTAATTCCCGAAGATGGGTAGCATAATCCTCCATGAGGTCAACGGGCCAATGACTGGGATGTGCCATCGACTCCCCGTTCCGATTCAAGGGCTCGTGGAGTTGGGCGGCGGTGGTCAATATTTTTTTTATGGCGGTCTTATCCAATCCGCCTTGGCTGTCAAAGAACTTAAACCCATTGCGGTGGGCGGGAAGATGACTGGCGGTGATCATAATCGCCCCATGGCAGTAGTAATCGGAAAATACGGTGGACATGAACATGGCCGGTGTGCTGGCCAGTCCGGCGTAGAGGATTTGAACCCCCTCTTCTTCCAGTCCTTGGAAAAGTCCTCGGCAGAGCGCTTCTCCTGATTCTCGGGGATCCATGCCTACGGAAACTTTCAATTGGTCTACTTGATGGCCGGTTTCTTCCTTGAGATAGGCCACAAAACCTCGGGCAATGGCCCGAGCTTCCACCGCCGTTAAATTAATGGGTGCTTCTTCGTTTTCTAATGCTACTCCTCGAATGTCGCTACCGTTTTGCAATGCAAGATAATGTTGTTGATCCATGGTTTTACTCCTTGATGGTTCCATCGGGATGGAAAAGAGGCAATCGTTCCAAAAAGAGAATATCCGAGCGATTAGCGGCTTCTCCTTCGGCCAAAACCGCCATTTTGCCCACAATATGACCTCCGCTTTGTTGTACCAATAACTCCAATGCCTTGAGGGAAGCTCCGGTGCTGATCACATCATCGACGATGAGGACCCGCTTTCCCTTTAATTGATTGGATTCCTTTTTTCCCAGGCAAAGGGACTGTTGTTTTTGGGTTGTGATGGAGTCTACATGGGTAAAAACCGTATCCTCCATATAAACTTTTTCCCCTTTTCGGGCAATGACGTAGTCGTTATAACCGGCCTGTCGAGCCATTTCATAGGCCAGGGGGATGCTCTTTGCTTCTGCGGTGATAAGGATATCGAATTCCGGAGCCTTTTCAAGGAGGGCCTTTGCTGCGGCGACGGTTATTTCCACATCTCCAAAGAGAATAAAGGCCGCAATGGAAAGTTCCTCGTTAACCGGATAAAGGGGTAAGTTTTTCTTTTTTCCTGCAATGTTTATTTCATAATACATATTACACCACCATCGTAATTATTCGAGCGATAAAAAGAAGGGCGGAAATCCACAAAATGGGATGCACTTCCCGAGCTCGTCCTTGAAAAATACGGATAATCACAAAGAATAGGATGCCGAACATAATTCCATTGGCAATGGAATAGGTGAAGGGCATCATGACAATGGCCATAAAGCCACCGATGCTTCCGGCGACATCGGATTCAAAATCCATTCGCTTTACCGAGGAAAGCATGAGAAATCCCACGTAAACCAGCGCCGGGGTTGTGGCAAAGGCGGGAATGGCCAAAAAGATCGGGGATAAAATCAAAGCCAAGAGGAAAAAGCCGGCGGTGGTCACGGCGGTTAAACCGGTTCGACCTCCGTTGGCAACACCGGCACTGCTTTCAATATAGCTGGTGACGGTGGAAGTGCCCAGGCAAGCGCCGGCGATGGTTCCCAGGGCATCGCTCATGAGCGCACCTCCCACTCGGGGTAAGGTGCCGTCTTCCTTTAAGAGATTGGCTTTATGGGCAATACCTACCAGAGTTCCTGCGGTATCGAAGAGATCCACGAATAGGAAGGAAAAGACGATGACCACAAACTCAAGGGTATGTTCAGCAACAAAGGAAAAATCAAAGGCAAAGAGATGGGGGGCTGTGGGCTTGAATCCGTTGGCAAAATCCGGCAACAGGGAAAAGGCGCCGTTGGCCGGATCCACCGTGTACCATCCTGTGAATTGGGCGAGGATTCCCAAAGCCCAGGTGGCGAGGATTCCCCAGAGAATGGAACCGGGAACTCGGTAATGTTGTAAAATCGCGATGACCAGGAGCCCGATGAGCGCCAAGACCGTAGCCGGGGAAGCCAAATTGCCCAAATCGACCAGGGTGGCCGGGTTTTGAATAACCACACCGGCTCCTTTGAGCCCGATGATGGCGATGAAGAGCCCGATTCCTGCGGTGATGCCCAGCTTTAAATTGGCGGGGATTTTGTTAACCAGGGTTTCCCGAAACTTAAAAAAGGAAAGAAGCACAAAGAGGATTCCTTCCACCAAGACAGCGGTTAAGGCGATTTTCCAAGGATCCTGAATACCGGCTTCGGCCAGGGGAATGCACACGGAAAAGGTAAAGTAGGCATTGAGTCCCATGCCTGATGCTAAGGCGATGGGATAGTTGGCGAAGAAGGCCATGAACAGGGTGGCCATGGCAGCGGAAACCGCCGTTGCTGTAAACACCGCCCCCGGATTCATCCCCGCCTGAGCGAGAATGGAGGGGTTGACCGCCAGGATATACACCATGGATAAAAAGGTGGTGAATCCGGCTACCAGTTCGGTTTTTACCGTGGTTTGATTTGCTTTGAGTTGAAATAACGTTTCCATAAAACCTCCTTATAAATACGATAATGTGGGTAAGGGCAACCCTTTGTTCGCTATTTGGGACTGAGATTTCCCATGATATAACCGGCCAAGTCCAGGGTGGCATAGCGAAAACCAAAACTCTTGACCAGGGCGTCCACCTTATCTAAAATTTCCGGCTGACAAAAGAGGTGGCGTTGATGAGGTAACACTTCAATGCGAGCGATGTCTCCGTGGTGACGAAGACGAACCTGGGAAAAACCCAGCTCCTTGAGTTTTTTTTCAATTTGATAGATGGCTTCCAATTTGGCGGGGGTAAGTTGATCCCCGTAGGGAATGCGAGAGGCCAGGCAGGCCCCGGCCGGTTTGTCCCAGGAGGGAACATTCATGGCTCGCAGTCCTTGACGAATGTCTTCCTTGGTAAAACCGATTTCCTCCAAGGGACTGATGATGCCCAATTCCTTGAGTGCCAGACGCCCGGGACGATAGTCCTCCGAATCATCGGCATTGGTTCCATCGGCAATGGGCATGGAAGACAGGGTTTCCTTGATTTGGGAGAAAATCGCGTGCTTGCAGATATAGCAACGATCTTCCGGATTATGGGAAAAGGTCTCAAAGGCATCCTGTTCCAAGGCGATGAGCAGGTGAGGGATGGCTTCTTCTTGGCACAGGTTTTTGGCCTCCTTAACTTCATCGGGATTAAAGTTGGGACCGTACATGGTCACCGCCAGGGTGGCTTCCCCCAGAACCCGGTGGGCAGCCAAAAGGAGAAAGGTGCTGTCCACCCCTCCGGAAAAAGCCACGGCCAAACTGTCAAAGGACCGAAGTTTTTGATTTAATAGGGAAAGTTTACGCTGTATACTCATCGAGACGTCCTTCACAATGGACCATGGCCTCAATGGTTTTTTCCATGAGTTCATCCAGGTCCCATTCCAACAGTTCCGCTCCTCGGGTGATGACCTCCCGGTCACAGCCGGCAGCGAACTTCTTATCTTTGAATTTTTTCTTCAGGGATTTCTTCTTCATGCCGACCACACTTTTATCCGGTCGCATGAGGGCATAGGCACCAATCAAGCCGGTGAGCTCATCCACGGCGTAGAGAACCTTTTCCATGGTGTGTTCCGGAGCCACATCGCTACATAGGCCGTAACCATGGGAAACCACGCCGTGAATCAGGGATTCCGGGGCATTGATTTCCGCTAACAGGGCGGGTGCCTTTTGGCAATGTTCCTCGGGCCATCGTTCGAAATCCACATCGTGGAGCAGGCCGACCAACCCCCAAAATTCCTGTTCTTCCTCAAAGCCCAGCTCACGGGCAAAGTATTCCATAACACAGGATACGGTTAATCCGTGGGTTAAATGAAACGGTTCTTCATTGTATTTTTTTAGCAATTCATAGGCTTGTTTTTTGGTAATGGTACTCATGGATAACTCCTTTCTCATTTCATTGAGTTTGCCAATGCTTCAGGCTTCTTTCTTGGAGGGCCATTGGGTAATGATAACGGCAACAAAGAGCAGCAGACAACCGATAATCTCTCGGGTTGTCAAGACTTCCCCTAAGAAAAGATAGCCGAAAACCGCTCCGAAGAGGGCTTCGGTACTCAGGATAATCGATGCCACGGTGGGGTTGGCCTTTTTCTGTCCCAGTGCTTGCAGGGTAAAGGCGATGGCCGTGGACATGACGCCCAGATAGAGAATCCCCGGAAATGCGGTGATGAAACCGGCTTGATCGATATCCTCCAAAAAAAAGGCGATGACCATGGTGGGAATCCCTGCTACAAAAAATTGGAGGGAAACCAATTTTGCCACATTGAATCGGGGGGCGTAGTGGTTCATGCACAGGATATGAATGGCCCAAAAAAGGGCACCGATTAGGACGATTAAATCGCCGGGGGCGATGGAAAAACCTTCGGTGATGGATAGAAAATACAATCCCGCAGTACCCAAAACCACACCGGTCCAGTG
>PDWI01002695.1_pt1 | contig 26288 bp, 29 predicted proteins | sample 1430891 | NCBI WGS metagenome assembly PDWI01 (sample SAMN01162508, study PRJNA174530) | Oral metagenome, whole genome shotgun sequencing project. | biome: Marine environment; feature: Marine mammal; material: Swab sample of the gingival sulcus; isolation source: swab sample of gingival sulcus...
ATGGGATACCCCCATCCACGTTTTCGGGCGCACTATCGCTCGCGCCCACAAGCCTGACGCATGGGGTGATGATGATACAAACGTCGTTGACAACCGGGCGTGGTCAATGCTCACCACTGACAAAACCATTTTTGTCATCCACAACGTCAGCCGCGCGCTGGCAGAGGCGTTTGAAAACGACGAAGAGACAGAAGTGGAAATCCTCGACTCTGAAAGCCCCAGCATCGCAGAGCTACTTGAAGAAAAACAGTCGCTTATCGACAGCGTAGCTGAGCTTGATGAGCGGCTGATGGAAAAGCTCCAAGCCGAACGGGAATTGATTGATAATGAGGAAATACCCGACCACGAAAATCCCGTCATCATAGAAATGTTTGAAGAAAAGCAGTTGCTTGAAAAAAGATCAGATGAAATCGCACAGCTGATCATGGAAAAACTGTCCATTGAGCAACCGGTTTTCGATTAAGCCCCTGCTGTCATTGACATAAAAAAGCGGTGTAAATCACACCGCTTTTTTTGTTGCGTTTTTTTGGGGATCTACCCCTTCGCCTTAGCGGCGTTCTTGTCGCTGATGGCCTCAGCGCTTTGGTTGTCAACCAGCCACTGGGCGGTCAGGGCTTGCACCTCGACCACTTGCCCAGCCTCGCAGGGCTTATCGTTGATGGTGACGGGTTTTAGCAGTTTGACTTTGATTTTTTCTACTGTTTTCGCTTCTGTTTTTTGGGTCATTTTAATTTCCTCTGTGTTTTGTGTAGAGACAGGGCGCACCCTGTCCCTACGGTGAATTAACTTAAAAACCTCAGTTGAATGTCAGTCTTTATAACATATAGATTTTACAAGCAATTATTCCCTCTCCCCGCGGGGGAGAGGGTTAGGGTGAGGGGCAATGTTTTACTTGTAATTTCATTGCCTTTCCAACCTGTTCACCCTCACCCCAGCCCTCTCCCTGAGGGAGAGGGAGTTATTCAACTGCGTTTTTTAGGATTAATCAATCAGTTCGACAGTGTAGGGCGCTTCGCCGTTTTTGCCTTTGGCTGCCGTGCCTTTCATTTCCACGGTGTTGAAGTCGTCTTTGTGGAAGTCCAAATCACCGCCGACTGCTAAGCTGACATTGGGAATAATCAGCCTGAAATTTTGGTCGTTGACTTGGTTCTTGCCATTGATAACGATTTTTCCCTTGAAGCTAGTGACCTTAGCGGCCTCAATCACCGTCTTAGCGGTTTCCATCGTCTTGTAATTAACCGTCAAGTCATCACCCGCGGTGGCGGCTGTCGCGTCGGTAATTTGCAGCAGCCCCATTTCAGCATCTAAGGCATAGGCGGTTTTGTCTAGCGGTGTGCCGCTCTTGGCGACAACAAGCGTACTTTCATCAATATCGGTATTGGCGAGCTGATGATAACCATCAAATACCGCTTTAACGGCCTCGTCCGCCACCGTTTCGGCTGTTACGGTTTTTCGGCCTGCTTCCCCCATCATTGCCATTGCCCACGTGCGCGGCTGGAAGGTATCGGTGCTAATCGTTACCTCGGCGGGCTTGGGGATGGTGATGCTGTCTAAGGCCGCGCCTGCATCATGCTTGCGGTGTGATTTGCGCGTTTTGGTTTCGGCGCTGGCGCTGATTTTACAGCTGACGGGGTTACCGAAAAAAAACGGATTGCCACCATCGGCAGGGTAAAAATACGGGATGCCAAGACCGATAAAACCGTGGTCGTTATTGACGCTGTTGTTGTGTTGTGTCATAAGTTTTCCTCGTTAGTTAATATGTGGTCGTGTTCTGATGATGTCGATAGCAAATGACATCGGATAAAACGCCCAGCCGCCTGAGCGATACATGGCTTCGGGGCTATCGGTGATTACAAAGGGCTTGCCAGTGCTATGGCTACGGTACTGCCCGTTTAGCGTCCAACCGTGGACGTGAAATTCAATGGCGGCTTTAACCTCGCCAGCTTCGTCCATGCCGTGGCCGTGATTGCTACGCGCGGGGCGGTTGTTTTGCCACGCTAGAATGAGCGTGTAAGTCTCTTTGGACTTGATACTATTGCGTCCCTGCGCTGACAAATTGCTAGACTTATCATAGGCGACATAAACAAAGCCGTGATGAGCTTGTGATACGCCGTCCATAATGTCGGCGAAGTTTTCCGCTTGTGATACACCACGAATAACGCCTTGTTCAACGAGCTTTTGCAAATGCGCGGTGAGGGCTTTGCGTGGCAAAAACAAGTCCATTAGTAGCCCTCCAGCGTATCAGCGGTAAAGATAACTTCACTGCCCGCGGTCTCAGCACAGCCAGTCGCGTGTGTGCTTTCGTCAGCATTAATAGGGGCTTTCCCCGTGGCGATTTTGTCAAAAAAGACTATCCACTTGTCGGCGTTTTGCTTAACGATACTGTGCTCGTCGAGCTTTTCAAACAAGCGGAATAACGCCAAATCCATACATGCGGTTTTTAGCGTTTCCGCTGGCAATGTGATTGTAGGGAATAGCGCGGTGTAGCCGTTGATTTCACCTGTTGCTCCGCTGATGGCTTGCTCTACGCGCGCGTCCAGCTGACGTAAAGCTTGCTCGTTTTCAGGCGTGTAAGTGCCGTTGAAAAAGTAATCAGTGACCTCCTCAGCCGTAGGAATTACACCGTAGTCGGTGCTTGCCAACTGCCCGATAAGTCGGGCGCGGTTGGCGTAGGCAATGAGGTCAATGGGCGTACAGTACATTACTCACCACCCTCAGCTTTGTAACGCTCCCAAGCCGCATCGCGCTGCTCGACTGTGATATCTTGATTATCCAAAGCATCACGCACGCTATCAACATTGGGCTTTTTCGCGATTTGGGTGCCATTACCAAATTGGTTTTGCTTGAATAACGCCACAATTTCGCGGATGATTGCGATGTCATCGTTATCATCATTATCATCGTTGTTATCAGTTGGCGGTGACGGTGGGACGCTAATCGCCTTGTCAACCGCGCCAAATGATATTAACCGCTTGGCTTGGCTTTCGCTAAGCTCGACCTGTTCACCCACGGCATACACTACGCCGTTATGACGTAGGCTGCGGGTTACTGTGTATGTATTCATATCGCCCCCTTACGCGCTGGTTGTGCCTTGTAGCAAAAATCCTGCGGCTGGGTCAGTGATAATGGCCTTATCACGGAACAGCACTGGGTTGTGCCAGCTTCTATCCGACTTATCAAAGTATTCTTTTTCAACTTTTGGAAAGCCTTTACCCACGTAGTTGTAAGCAAATGACGGGTATTCTTTGGCTTGCAAGTTTTTCGGGGGCACAAAAGCTATGCGAGCATTGCGCGCAAATACGTCAGTAAACGGGGCATCGGCATCAGGGGTATACACCGCTTTGGCGACTACGACCTTATCCATATCAAGATAGCTTGCCAACATGTCAATGGTGATGCTGTCTTTGCCGCTGTACTTAAACTGCTCACGGATGCGCTGGTTGCGTTTTAACGCGTTAAAGCCATGGTAGTCAATGTGCAATACATTCGGCTCGCGTCCTGTTTTTGCGCGCACCGTGGATTTAATGTCGTTGATTTGCGTCAATACATCCGCGTTTTCATCGCTCCACATATCGCTGCCCGATAGCACCTGTGTATGACCTGTGGCATAGCTAGCAGGGTTGTCTGCGAGTTGGGCTTTTTCCCACTCGCCCTCGAGGCGCATGGTTCGCATCACGGTGTTAACCGCGCGTGATTTCAAAGCGATGCTTGGATTTTTCGCGGCTTCCTCGATAAATTCTTCAGGCGATATAGCTTCCAATAAACGATTCTCTAGCACGTAGTCTTCGCTTGAGTAGGCAATACCGATGCCGCGCACGGTTTCGCCCGGAGCGCGTTTGGTGTTTCTAACGATATAGGCTTCTTTGCCAAACTTGATAATCTTGCCACCCATTTCGTTGGTTTCGACATCAGGAAATAGGTGGTGACCGCTAAATTCTTGGTCTAAGTTATAGCCAAGCGCGACCTTGGTTAAAACTTTATCGACGATTCGTCTTTCTTTTAGTGTCATATTATTTTCCTCTTTTTAGGGGTTTTCTTGGGAGCGCAATTTAACGCCAACTAAAACTTCGGCGACTTTGCCATTGACGGCAGTGACAGTAACAAAGCCCACGCGCTGACCTTGCACGGGTCTTAGGATGCCATTTTCAACCTGCAGCCCAAGCCCAACATGGGCTTCAAAGTCAATCGGCACATCGATAAAGCCAATAAGGCAAATCGCAATGGTGTCACCTACGTCACCGTCATACATAGCGATGCCACCCTCGGGGTGCTCTGGCATGTTTGCTAAGTGTCCGTCTAAGCTGACGACTTGCCCTTGTTTGACAGCTTCTTTTAGCACCGCTTTGGTGCTTAACAAATTATGACTAGGCATGATTAAATTTCCTCCGTTTCAAATTGCAATGCCGCTTCGGCATAGCTCAGGTTGTGTTTCTCAGCAAAGTTGGCGATGGCTTTGTCCAGCTCATCGTCTTTTTGCCCTTGATTTTCCCCGTAGCTTGGGCGAGCTGCGCTATCGGGGTCTGACGCGCTGCGCTCGCTAAAGTCAACGACTGGCTCGCTGCGCGATAGCACGTCTTTCAATACGTCAACGGCTGATTTCTTATGCACCTTGCCAGCTTCGGCAAAGTCAAAAGTTTTCTCGCTGCTATCGATATCAATAAATGCGCTGACGACGGCGTCTTTTTCGGCGGGCGAGATTCTGCCGTTGCCGATTAGGGTGTCGCAAAAATCGGCAAAGCCCTTTTTTTGCTCTGCTTGTTTTTGCTCGGCTAGGGCTTTTTCGCGCGCCGCGATTTTCTCTTCGCGCGCTTGTAGCTTTGCCTCTTCGGCAGCGATATGCGCTTCGCGCTCGGCAAAGTCAGCCACACCACTTTCCGCTGGAGTGGTCTGGTAAACCCGACCACTTTCCACTGGAGTGGTCGGGTAAACGGTTTTATCCGCATCGGTATTTTTGTCTTTTTCTGACATAGTTTTTTCCTCGGTTTGTTGGATTGATAAATCGGTAAATTCGGCAAATTCGTAAGTTGGGCAGTCGGCATCGTCACTAAAGTCTTTTAACCCTTTAACTGCTGGTGGCTGTGCGCCCAAAAATCCGACATGGCGCAAGTACCACTTGCCCGGTGTTGGGTTTTGCGAGTGGTTGGGCGGATAAAACGATGCGGAGCGTTTTTTAAAGCGCCCACTCTCAAGCATCTGCTTAAACTGTGGGTCAACTTGACTAAAGTCCGCGTATAGCACGCCCTCGGCCTCGTTAAACGATAGTGCTTTAACCCATGCGTAGGCGGGGTCGGTGTGCTTGGGATGTCCGATAACGACAGGTGCCTCGTGCTTTGCCGTGTTGTATGCGCTGACCACATCGCGCATAAATCTCGCATCAGCGTTGAGTGCATCGCCCTCGGTTGGGGTTTGCACCCCTGTTTTAAAAATCTGTATCTTGTCCATAGCGGCAATTTTAGCGCCCGCGGCGGCAGGCTCTAATTAGACTAGTTTGGAGATTTTATAGACCAGCTTTTTGTGTTTTTTAAGGGAGATTTGGCGGATAGCGCGATTGATGCCTAGCGGTGGAGCTGGATTAGTGTTTACGCGTGTTTATAAACGCGCTTTTTGGGGTTTAATTGCTCGGCGTGGGTGTTTGGTGCGATTTTAGCCGAAAATGGCTAAAATCGCACCTGAGGCGGTTGGGTTATTGCGGTTGCCCTAGTTGCTCAGGGGGATACAGCGCATGCTCTATCATGTCGATAATGACACCTAACGTGCTTGCCAAGGCGTTGGTGTCAATTTGGGCTTTGTCATGAATATTGCCTGCACAAGCTAAATCCGCTAGCGTTTGCAATATTTCTACTGCAGGCGTAATGTCATCGACAATATCGTTATACGTTTTTTCAACGTGAATTATCTTAGCCATGTGTCACCTCCACTTTGTCGCCGTTGTGACTATTGGCATGAGGCAAAAAGTCAAAGGCTTTTTGTTCGCTGTTTTGTGTGTAATCATCTACCCGTGGGTATTTCACCAGTCCTAAACGGTTGAGTTTAGTGAGATGATAGCGAACAGTGGACGCATTAATGCCTAATAACGTGCCGATTTCCACATTGTTTAATATTCCAGTGGCATAATATCGCACCAGTTTAGCGTGCTGTGGGTGGGCGGATAAATAGGCATCTTGTAAATCATCAATCAGCCACGCTTGGCTATCGGTAATACTTGCCTTGATATCCGCTAACTGACGTTTTTCCATCTCAATGAAATAGCGACGGGCAAGACGACCTTTTTCATTGCGTTCAACCATTGCCAATTCTTTTGCCATATCCAAGGAAATCAGATAGTCTTTTTTAGGGCGACCACCGAAGATAGGGGTTTTACTGAATTTTGAGTAAAACTCCATGTAGTCTAGGTTTTCAGCGAATTGATAGTCTGAAATACGTGATTTTATCCAGTCATTAAATCGCGTTTGTACTTCTAAAAAGCTGTGCAAATCACGGGCATTAATCAGTGGCTGTTGCACGCCGTCAATCTCGCCATTAATGGTGGGAATAAGTGCGGTGGCACTTACTCCTGTATTTGGCATTTGAAACTTGGTTTCTTTTTTGATATTATTAGTCATGATTTAGTCCTCTTTCTTTTGGTCTATGATCGTAAGCGTCTCTTCTATCTTGGCGGAAGCAGGGACGCTTTTTAGTAAGTGCTTAACAGCAAATATCATTATTTGGTTGCGGCTAACACGCCAATCTATGGCACGTTTTGCCAGTTCATCCCATAATTCAGGTGGTATTCTCACCGTCATATTTTTTAAGTCTTCTGTTTTCATAAAATTTACCTCTTAAAGTTAGTTAAATACCGCTTAAACACTTTCTGTTTAGGTGGTAAAATATATTTTATTTCAGATTTGATAATATCGCAAGAAAAATGTTTTCAAATTTGAAATAATTTTTCACGAGGACAAAACTAATGGCTAAAACAGAAGATTTAAAACAAACAGTATTACGCATTCCATACGAGTCTTACGACTACGTCAAAGAACAGGCGAAAATCAATAAAACCGCAATTAATACAATGCTGGTTCAATATATAGAAACGGCAATAGGCATAGAAAAAATTGAACAAGATATGCAGGAAGTTGCCTTTGATAAGATGATTGAAGAGGAATATATCAGCGCAAGCGATGAAGACTTAAATTCGCTTGCTGACCGAGAATTAAGCAATATAGAAAAGGGGCGCATCGCCAAACGGCTACTATTAGAAGGCCTAATTAAAGCTGCCGATGATGAACAAATGGGCAGAGTGTTTGATGTGCTTGTATCTATGTTCAATGAATATAATCAATCGTAATCAACGGGCGCAAAATTGCGCCCTGCTAAAAATTCCTTTTAAATGCTTAGCGTCTTGGCTAGCTCGCTGTCTAAAAATTCTAAAATCTCTGTGGCCTTGTCGGGGTGTAAGCCCTCAATGGGCAAAAAGGCGCGAGCAGGGACGTTTCTATTGGCGTAACCAAACTGATGTACGGGAGCATATTTAGTATTTGTACCAACTTTGGCAAATTTACTGCCATAATCAGATTTAATTTCATCAGATAGCTCACCGTCTCGGCGGAGAATGTCGTACTCACCGCCCCATTTGCCTTGCTTGATTCTTTGCTGCTGGTAGGCGGGGTCAAGGTTTTTCCACTTTTGGTGGGTGCTAGGGTTGTGCTTAAACTCAAACGCCTCTTCGACGTCGGTTTTTAGCATCTCGGCAATTTCCCGCATAACAGGGGTCAGGTCGTCAAGGCGTGTTGATAGTGCCGTTAGTTTTGCCGTGATTGCGGTTAGCTGAATGTTGTTATCGTTGCTCATTTTATCAGTTGTTAAATCCATAAAAGGGGCAGTTTGCCCCTTTTATTCGTTTTACCTTCTAGCGTTGACGCGCTTTATCGGTTTTAATCAAGTGAATTAACAAATCACCCGCCTGTTTTAAGTCGTCTCTCAAGGATTGTACTTCGGACTTCGTCAGCCGTTTTACCTGACTTGATGATGTATCGCGCTTCCCATTCGGTAAGGGTTTCAAATCCGTAGCCGAAGGTGTCGCGCCACCACGGTTCAATGTTGCTGTATTCATGTCTCAAACTCTCAAGCGTCTCTTTAGATAGTCTCAATTGTACCGAGTACTGTTTACCTGTCAAGGCATAAGCGCCAATCACTTGCCCCCCTTGACTTTCAATATGTCCTTTAAGGGCTGCAAAAGTGCCGCCTTGTGTTTGCGTATCATCAACCAACAATACGCGACTATTTTTTGGCAACTTGCCTTCAAACATCGGTGGGTTAGCCAGCCTGTACCAACCGTCTTTTGCCGTGCGTGATACTTTTGTCGCTTGTACAATATCGGTGCTAAAGGCAACATCTAATGCTTCTGCCAAAATGGCTGAGACGGCGACGGGAATTTTATTCTTCCCTACCGCCTCCTCTGCGTGCACTGGAACAATGAGCATATTTTTATCACTGGTGAGCTGACGAATTTTTTCAATGGCTTCATCGGTCACTAAATCTTTAGCCAGTAAATACGCTGAGGTAGTGTCACCTGCTTTCGCTTTTTCGTACAAGGAGTGTTGTGTTGCATCACCTAAAGCACGGTCAATCACGGTATCGGGGAAATCATCTGCCCACGGCGTTCTGTGTTGGTTAATCATGGGCGACACTTTACTACCCTCTGGTCTTTCTCGCAACTGCGTTTCAGAAATATCTAGCAGTTTCGCTAATTGCGCTTTTTTAGCATTAAAGCGCTTGCGTGACTGAGTTAATGCCTTACCGGGGTTATAGCCAAAGCCATCGTCAATATATTCGCTGTGCTTACCTGTGGTAACTTGGTAGCGATAGCGGTCATTGCCGTATTTGTCTTTTTCGATAAAGGCTTTTTTGACGCTAGCACTGTCCACGCTAAAGCCCCGTCGTTTCATGTCGCGCTCAGACAGCGCCGACACTTTACAGCGGCAATTAAAGCCGTTGGGCGGGTAAATAATATCCCAAATAGGGTCATCGGCACGGTAGATTTTGTAGTGTAGGGCGCGGTGACTGTCGCGTATGCTTTGGTCGTTAATACCGATATAGCGCCAATAGGGGCGGTATTTGATATTTTCCACCTGCGTTTTATACGCGCCCGCCATAAACGCGGTTTGCGTGTTTTGGCGCACAATCAGCTTTAGGCGGCGGATGCTCCCTTTTATTATTCGCTGTTCTAGCGCTTGTTTGTCCTCATCGGACAAGGGTAATAACGCACCTAAAATCCCCTTGTAATCAATTTTGGCGCTACCGCCACGATGGGCAAAATACCAACCTTTTTTAGCCAATGCTTCAGCAATCTTAACAGCGGTTTTCTGGCGCGTTTCGCCCGTTTGTAAGCTGTTTTCGATATGGCTAAAGACATCGATGAGCACGTCTAACTTGGTCTCACCCGCGATGGTTTTGGCGTAATTGTGCGCCTCTTGCCACAAGTCATCCCACCTTTGCGTTGGCGCGTAGCCTTTGTTTTGCAAATAAGCAATGATTTGGCTTTTGTCCATGCCGCCAATACGCGCCATGATTTTAAAGTCACTCATTACTTGCCTCGCTGTCGGTTTGTGCAGCGTGTTGCCCTAGCACTTCGCTGACAAAAATCACCTTAGTTAAAAATTGCTGAAATTCGCTAAATGACAAATGCGGGTATCTGGTGATGATTTGCTGTGATAGTGCTTCCCTGTCGCTGGCATCAATTTGCAACAAAGTTTCAAAATCTTTAGCGAGTAGCAAGTTTAGCTCGGTATCGGTAAAGGGTGGGTTATCGGTTTCTTCGCTAAAATCGTGCGTAGGCTCTTCGGCTTCGGCAAAGTTTTTTGCGTCTTTGCTGTTTTCTTCGTCTTCGCCTTTGTCGTTGGCTTTTTCCTCGGTTGACGTGGCCACGGTGGGGATTTCCTCCCATTCGCCGCCCAGCGTATCGGTTACGGTATCAAGCGTTGGGCGATAACCCAGTTTGGCAATGTTAGCATAAGTGGTGCTGGTGGCTTGTTGGTCGATTTCGTCTTGTGTAAGCAACCACACCTTGGGCGGTTTGGCGTTGGGGAAATTCCACTCGGTGAGCCATTTAACGACTGTGTTATTGAGTGAGGCGCACAACAAGTCGGCGTCCGCTTTGACGATGTCGTCTTTGACGCTGTCTTGTACCTCGGCCTTGTATTGGCCGCCTACGGATTGTGAGGTCATGACTTGGCCAAGGATAACCTGAGCGATGCCCTCGTCAACGTAGCGACACAGCTTTTCATAGTCCGCCGTGCCCGCCACGCCTTTCAGCAACTCCACCACCGTCCCTTGCGCGGTGGCTATGGCAGCGCCGTTTTTGAGCATAATGCCCGCTTTCAGGGCTTTTTTGCGTTCTTCGGCAACGTCTTTGGCGCGTGGGTCGTACTGCACGTGCGGGACAGATGTCGCCATTTTTTCATTGCCCAAAAGCCAAAATTTGACGTTAGACTTTTTAAACAGCACCAGCCAAAATAAAAAGTGAGCAAGCCCTAAACCGTAAGGGTTGTCGGTAGTATCTCCTCCCGTTTTAAACGTCCAAAATTTGCGGTCAGGCATTACCGTTTCGCTGTCATTGCCCGTAAAGATGAGCTGTTTTTGTGGATTAAACTTAAACTTAGCGCGGTCTCGGACGATGATGTTATCAAGCGTAACTTTTCCATCTTCGACACCCCACATCACCTCGCCCACGGCATAGCCGTAGAACACGCCGTATTGCATGGCTTTTAAGACTTCGTCAATGTTTAAGCGTTTAAGCTGTGCTTCGACAAACTCAGCTGCCTCAACATCGGCTTTATTATCGGGGTCAGCAGGAATCACTTGACGTTCTAGCTTAGTGAGTGCCGTTTGGCGTTGTTGCCAACAGCCGAAAACATTCCAGTCAATCAGTAAATCGCGATACGCATTGGTATCACCCGATAGCTTTTCAGCGAGGATTTCATCAATGCTTTCGACCTCGGTAATGCCGCTTTCAACGGCTACTTCGGTGCTGGGTTTGACGGGTTTTAATTTGATTTTGGTTTTTGAGTTATTTGATTTTGCCATGTTAATAGCCTCTAAATAAGTCGGTGGTACTTTCTAATTCGTAATCGCGTGGTGCTTCTTCTTCGCTGGCGAGTCCGATTTCTGTGGGTGGGTCGGTGCGACTGATGTGGTGCATTAACAGCAGCGCAATGGCGCTGTCGCCGTGGCGCTTGCTTTTGCCATCGCTGGATTGCACCCGCTTATCGGGTATGCGTGGTACGCCTTTGATAACTTCAAAACTGCGTAAATCGGATAGCACGTCTGCATCTTTGGGGATGTCAATCAGCGTGCCATCTTCAAGGGCGGCTTTAAACGGTGCGGTGTTTTCTCTGTACCACTTTTCCGACAGCATGACGCTATCAATCAATGCGCCGTATTTGTCGGTCATGGTTTCGGCAAGATACTGCCCGTTACCGCGTGCATCAAACGCACCGCCACTAAAGCGCGGCAGGCTATCAATCAAGTATTCGACAATCTGCTCTTGTTGCTTAAACGGGATATTGCCCATTTCGACCAGTAGGCGCGTGGACAACTCTAGCTGTTGGCTTTCCGCGCCAATGGCGAGCACCGACAAATCCCCACTGCGGGCAAAGTCCATGCCGATGTAGTGGCGTAACTGGTGGTCTAGCTTTGCGATAATGGGTTTTAGATTATCTTCGCACCAATCGGCAATCTCCGCGCGGCGGGTAGTTTCGGCTTTTAAGCCAAATTCATTGGGCATAACAAGACGCACAATCGGCGTATCAAGGCTCATACGTTGCTCAATTAATGCGCGCGTAAGCCAGCGGCCACCGCCATTTTTCGGTACGCAAAAATACTCTTCTAGCGCGTCTTCTTCGCTAGCCGTGTCGTTGAGCAAGTTGTCTTTCCACGCTTTTTCTTTTTCAGCTGTCCACGCTTGTTTGGTCACTTGACAAATGCGCTGATACAAGCCCTCGGCGCACGCATCGTCAAGCGTGATTGTATGGATTGCGTAGCGCTTTTTGCCGGCGCGGCTGTCAGTAATCAGCTCGTTAAACAAGTTGTCCACGCCGTTGTGGGTGCTGATTAAACGCACCTTTGCGCCCCACATCGTGAGCGCTAGAGCGGCTTTCAAAACCTCTGCCAAATATTCGTGAAATGCGGCTTCGTCAATCACCACCACGCCCTGCATACCGCGCAGGTTTTTGGGGTTTGACGACAGGGCTTTAATCTTAAACCCACTGGCAAAATAGATAACGTAGGTCAAAATGTCTTTGTCGGCATCCTTGATAATTTCCTCTTGAATCTCCCCTGCCGCGTAGTTAAACATGGTCGCCCACATGGCCACCGCATCGATAAATTCGCGCGCCATTTCTTTGTTACTGCCGATATAAAACACGTCACTGCCGCCCTCGGCTTTGCGCTTTGACGCAATCAAAGCATCATCCGCCGCCTCTGCCCACGTCAACCCCGTACGGCGCGACTTTTCGGCGATTTTGAGTTGGCTATCGTCAGCTATCCAACGCTTTTGGTAGCCGAGTAAAACCTCGTCGGGGTCAAAGGGGATAAAGTCGGGTAGTGGCTTAGGCGCGGTCATTATTTAATTCCTAGGATTTTTAGCTTGATTTCATCGGCTTTGTCGTTCGACAAGCCCGCTTGTACCACGGCCTTTTCCGTTTCCGCGGCAGCTTTTTCGAGTACGGCTTTTTCAATCTCGCGTTGGCGTTTTTCGTTGATTGTCGCGGCATCTTCTAACGCTTTGATGGCTTGCGCTAAATCTTTGAGCGATTTCGGGTCGATGCCACCGTCTTCCTCCGATAGGCTGACAATCCCCTCAAACGCCAGTGTGCGAACCATTTCGTTCAGTAGTTGTCCAACCTTTCCCTGTGGCTGATTGCCGAACTTGCCCACCCACATATCCGCAACTTCTCGGCTTTGTTGGATTTTTGCGCCGATTTCGTTCATCTGTACCGCATAGCGATTAACCGCCGACTTGCTCCGCGGCTTTTCGCCGATTTCAATGAGTAACTCATTCAGGCGTTCGGTTGCTTCAAGTTGTGAGATGCTTGGGTCGCGCAACCAGTCTTGGAGCTGCTCAAGCAATTCGGGCGGCAGGGTTTTGATGCTACTTTTCGCCATTATCGTCCTTCTATGTCTCTAATTTCTGATGGACGTAAGTCGCGTATGCCGTGTGCACGCGCTTTGCCCTTGGCAACTTCTAAGCCACGGTCAGTTAGTGTTACAACTCGTAAGCGACCAAGGTTTTCAGTGGTGACAAAACCTTGTTCTTGCAGCCATAGCACTTGATTGCTGAGGCTATCGGCAGTGACGCTTTTGCCGTTAGCATCCAGTGCCATGCCGATTAAATCTTGGTTTAATCGGTAGTCGTTGTCGTACGCCAGCAGCGTCAAGATGCTGCGGCGTAGGTCTTCAGTCTGTGCTTGTTGTATATTCATTCTTTCATCCCCCGTTCAGCGAGTAATTTAATAATCATTGAGGTGTTGTCGGTCATGCCTTTCATTTCACCTTCCATGCGGTTCAACTGCTCGGACTGCTTGTTTAAGCGATTGTGCAAGTTGTACATGCTGTCCTTGTTGGGCATATGCTTTATTGCTGTATCAAGCCGTGTCAATTGATTTCTGATATCGTTAATTTCGTTATTGTGATTGTCTTCGAGCTGGGCGATTTTATCGGCATTGACTTTGTATTTAGACAGTATCCACACGTAAAAAGCTATGCCCAATGTCACTAGCGTTTGAATCACGTCAAAGGCAAACTTCCATGTGTATAAATCGGTTTTATTCATGTTTTCCCCTCGTATTCTTGCTGGCAACTTATACATCGCGTTGCCGCTGGATAGGCTTGCCGCCGTGCTAACGGTATTTCTTCGCCGCAGTCTATGCAGTCTGTCGTGCCCTGCTTGTTTACTGTTTCACGCACCGCTTCAATGCCTTTTTGCCTATGTTCCTGTTCTAGTTCTTTGGCTTTGTCTAGCGCGTCCATTTCTCACCCCATTGTTTGATAAGTGTGAGTTTTAAATTCGCCAACTCTAAGGCACCTTTAAGCTCAACTAGATACACGGCCACGTCTTTTTGCGTTGCTGTCCTTGGATTTGGTTTAATCGGCTTTGCCACAGGCTCAACAAGCAATGCTGGTGGTGTGATTACCCTTGGTGCGGGGGCTGTGCAACCACTGAGTATGCTGGCTAGAGCGACAGCGAAACCTAGCAATAGTCTGTATTTTTTCATTCAATTGCCTCCAGTGCTTGGCGTAAAACCGGAGCTACGGCGGCATCATCGCGTTTTGGCGCATCTTGCAAGCGCGTAATCACACGTTGCTTTTGCTTGCGAATTTGCAACTTAGTTGCAGATAAGGCGTTATAGGCCTCTTCGGTAAGTTGGTAATTGGCTTGCAGTGTCTTTAGCTCTGCGACAACGCGCTGATTGTCTTTTTTCAGCAGTTGATTTTGTTTCTTCAAAGCCTGCGTAGCAATGCCAAACACCAATGCAGAACCGATTGAAAGCCCTATGATGACTGCTGATATCGTGTTATTTATTGCAAACATACGCGAATCCCACCCCACGCTTTATACAGTTTTTGGTGCTTGTAAATAATATTGCGCGCGTAACTGCGGTTTTCTTTAATTGCCCAACGCGCACGGCGGCTGTAGTGCTCGACATTGCCCCACCACTGATACGGATTCTTGCCGTATTTTTTGGTGAGTCGCTTATCGCGATTGAGCCAGCCAAGCCCACCATTGTAGGCGGATAGCGTCATTGCCCAACGGTGGCATGAGTCAACAGCTTTAATCCGCTGATATAGCCAGTGGTCGTATTTGACCATTGCCCTAATCGCCCACTGCGGGTTAAAAGCATTGCCACGCCCTAGTGAGCGCGGAAATGCTTGTTTAATCCAGCGTTCAGTGCTGGGCGTAAATTGCGTTAAGCCGTTGGCGTACTTACTGCGTGCTGATTTCTTCCACAGGCTTTCTTGGTGAATTTGCCCGGCGAAGAGGGCAATGGGTGCGTGTAGCCCCAACTCTGCGCGCGCTTCTTTCACCACATCGTTGCGATAAAAAGCGCTGCGCGCCCGCCAGTCCGAAGCGGAGGCTGACGCGCAAGCGAAGGCTATCACAGTGATAGCGAGCTGGAGTACCTGTGCATAGGTTCTGTTCATTTCGCTGCCCCTCATAGTCCGAGCGCAAAGGCAATGACGACAGCGGCTACGATAATGGCGCGGCGCAACATGGATAGCGAATACGCGCGATAGGCTGATTCAACACGCTGGTCTTTGACTACGTGACCGCGTATTTCTCGCCAAGCCTCTTTACCTAAATCATGAGGTCGGGCGTAGTAAAAAATGATGCGATCCGCCCAGTAGCCAATCACTAGCGCGGTGCTGACATAAGTCGCTTTAAGCACTAAAATGCCCAGCTGTTCCGGTGCAATAAAAGCCAGCGCTATCGTGAGCGCCACGGCTAAGATTACCCATTGATAAAGACGAAAGTTTTTTTGTAGTTTTAGCATGATAGCCTCTCTGGTTAAGTGAATAATTAACTTCGAGGCCATTGTAGGCGGTGGAGTCGGGAGGTTAAATTAGACTAGTTTCAGGATTTTGTGATGGGGGGTTAAACATAGATATCCGTCCAATGGGTGGCGGGAGATTTACCCAAAATCTCACGGGTTTTGACATCGTAAAACACGCTGTCGCCTACGGCGTAATTGCCACCGTAGCTGGCAGTGAGGGTAATACTATCGCCTGCTTCAGCAGTGGAGGCAATATACGATATGCCATCCACCGCGGTAATGGTGGCAATCGCACGTTGCGGATGACGATAATAACGTCTTAATGAATCAGTAAATTGTGTCATAACATTACTCGGGTTACTCGTCTAAATAGACATCAATGACAGGGGATTGAGTGATAAATGTCGCATCGTTGTCTGGCTCAATGTCTATTGTCACAGCATTGACCACGCCCGCGCCCAGCGTGCCGCCGATGTCAAAGACTTCGACGAGGTCGCCTAGGCGTGACAGCACGATGTTTTCAGGATTCTGCGGGTCATCTGCCCACAGCTGATTGAGCGTGTAGCGCTTATGCTTGCCAGATTGCGACAGCACTTCAATGCCCTTGTTGCGCCACGCCGCCACGGGTGTATTGTTAGCATTTGCGCCGTACAGCACATGCGTTTGTACTGGCGCTTCTGGAGTGGGTGCGCCGGCGTTAATACTGCGGCAAACGTGGCCGCCTTCGTCCGCAAAACCCGCTAGTCTCACGCTGTTATAGCGCTGACTCACGCGCCGCTGTCCGCTTAACTCTAGCCATGTCAGTGCTGATATTTGCCTATCCGCGCTATTGCTGTCAATCTCCCACGCGGGCAAAGGGTAACGTTTGCGGATGTATAAAATCGGTTTAACGGGGTCACTGGCAACGTAGTGTCCGCCCGCCTTAGCAATATCCATAATCGCATCAATCGGCGTGCCGCTGGATGTGTACGTGCCCGCGGGTACAAACCAATCCGCGTCACTGTCATACTCCAATGTAAACGGCAAGCCCTCTAGTTGTACTTGCGCTAGCTGACTAGCGTACATATCAATATTAACAATGGCGCTTTTGCGCTTAGCGTAATCCCCTGTTAATACCGCGGTGCGGCTGCGTCCTGTCAAAGTATAGCCGTCAAAGTTAAAGGCTTTGCGCTCGCCATAGTCCTCGACTAGCATCACCCACTGATGCCCGTTGATGACGATGTTTAATAAGGCCTCGTCATCGCGGCTATCAAGCCTAAACTTGGCAAAGTCGCGGTGGTCAATATCGACGCTAAATGTCCAGCAAAAACTGTCCATATCGGTACTAATCTGGGCGCTGTAAATGCCTACGGGCTGGTCATCAATCTCTGCGGTTACGGTGTTGTAAATCATATAAGTCTTTTTGCGGTCGGGGGTTGGCGTGTACATGCAGGCAAAGGGTAAGGGCAGCATGTCGTTGGGCTGGTCGGGCTGTTTGCGCCTAACAAAAGCCAAAGGCAACTGGTCACTAGGTGGCCTTGGTTTGCACGGCGGCACGTACTCAGGCTCTGGCTCTGGCAAGATGACCTTGTACCACTGGCAGGGTATTCGCACGGCGGGCGTACTGTCGCCTTGGTCGCAATTTACCAAGGGATACGCCTTACCTTTGCCGTCAATGAGCGTCTCCAGCGTTGTTGTCGGCAAGGTCTCGCCGCTTGAGCACGTGGTCAGCGATTTAATGTCTGATAGCGTGCCTTGCTTACAGTTGGCCAGCGCTTGTGTGGGCTGGCTATCGCCCTCACTACAATTGCCGTAGTTGACAATGTTGGCAAAATCCCCGTGATGACAGCCGATTAATCCCGCGGTGGCGCGGTTGCTACTGCGATGGCAGTTGTTAACGCCGACAAAGTGAGCGCTACGAGCAAAATGACAAGCGATAACAGAGATAGTTACACCGTAATCCATTTGCTGACAACTGGCTACAGGTAGGGCTTGCGATAGTTGCGCGATGCTGTTGCCGACTGTCAACGTGGCACTATTGCTGGTCACTAAGCAATAGCTCATGCGGTTAACAGGTGGAGCAAACCGATAGGCGCGACCGATAAAGTCTAATCCAATGGCGTGAGCTATCGGCACTACCCCCGCACCGATAAAGCCCAGCCCAATGCGGCGAGCAGGCAATACCTCGCCACCCGTATCCGTTTTGCCAAAGGGCAACGGCAGGACGTCGGCTTTTAGCTGAGTGCGCTTACGTGTAAACGCTAGTGCTAGCTTATCGCTTAGTCGCTCTGCCATTTTTGCCACAGCTCTCGCTGCTCTTTAATCGACAGCTTAGTCACTGGCTCAACATGGTCATAGCCTACAGGCTCGTATTCTTTTTTGTAGTCTCGCGCAAAAAACAGATACTCACGCTCTGGGTCTAAATCATCCAGCAAGTAATGCCCATTATCTTGTGAGTAAACACGCTTAACGCACATAAAGCCATTAGTTTCCAAACAGATAATTTCGCGCTTAACGGGATTGCCGTCAATGGTGACGATGCCGTCTACAGTGCCGGCAATATAGCCTTTTTGTTGCGTAACTCGCGTAATCATATCCAAGCCAACAGCATAAGCTATTGATACCCCAGCGCCGATAAAGTCTAATCCAACGGCGTGAGCGGTCGTTACCCCCGCACCGATAAATGCTATCCCAATCGCGTGAGCTGGGTTATCCATTACGCCCACCAAAAGTTGGTAGGGATGGCGACAGCGGTGTTGCCCGCCCCACTTTGTGGGCGGCCAATGCTGGCTTTAATGGCTGTCTCATTAATGAGTCCTAGGTGCGATGCGCTATCTTGGCGATTAGACAGTGGCTGCAACATCGGCAAAAATGTCCAAGTGCCATCATCAAGCAAGCTTAGCACTGGCGCATATAAGGGCGCACCTGAGCGCGCGCTGTTATATCTAAATTGACAATCATTTTGCGTGAGATTTTTACCCGCGGTGCCGGCGCTGTAAATAAACGGGTAACAGTCCATGGCTCTTATGCTGTTTGTCGTACCATCAACATATCTACCACCCACATAGTAAAACAGTGTGGACTGCACCGACCCGGAACCGCCATTACTTCGTCCATATCTACCCGACCAAAATACGCACACAGGCGCTAATCGCTTAGTCTCGCGCGGTAACTCGCCAAATAAGATGGGATATCCCTGTCTGGCGCCGCCAATCACTGTATCCACTAAAAACACAAAGGTTTTGCCGTGGCCAATCAGCGTCCAATCAGCTGCGCGCCCTATCCATTCGCGGTTTTCTACCGTCGGGCGCGTACCTGTGTCTATGTCTGACATACTCTGATACACACTCAACTGAGGATTAACGGCGCTATTGTCAACTTTTAAGCAATAGCCCGAGGCGGTGGGGTCAGTAGATTTAAATACCGCGCTTAACTGGTCGTCACTCTCAAACAGCATTTGCCAGCCTAGGGCTGTTTTATCACCGTAGCCGGTGACTAGGCAAGCTTTGAGTAGTGATTTTAGCGAGCCCGCTTCCGCAGTTAAAACTGGAGCGCTGGCATCCGTAGATCTAAATACGGTAACGGGTTTCTGCTCCAGCTGAAATAGTGAGCTAAACATAGATTTCTCCTTTTAATTAATCATTCAAAATACTCCCTCTCCCTCTGGGAGAGGGCTGGGGTGAGGGCAACTAATCTTCGGCTTCGACGGTATCGGCTCTAAACATAACCGCGTAGCCATCGTCATCAACTTGTGGGTCAGAGGACGGCTGCACCGCGCGGATTAGCCATACGGGCATGGCCGTGCCAAAAGTGTTAAAGCGGATGCAGTAGCCGTTTGCCCATGCCGATACGCCGTTATTGCTAAAGGCATTGGCATCAATAGTAAAAAAGGGCTTGCCCGTGGCGGGATTGAGTGGCGCTAAGTCCTCCCAAATATCGCCCTTAGTAATTAATCCCAAGGTCTCGCCGTAGAGCTCAAATTGCGAGGTGTTAGTAAACTTAATCAACCAGCGCTCGGTCATTGCCCCGTCATCAGTCAGCTTAATCGGATAGTTGCGCGTATCTAGCTTGGCTAGCACGGGCGCGGCATTAGGCGCATCGCTCCAGACGTTAGGCCATGTGCGTTGTGCAAATGGCTTGGTTGCTCGCACGCGCAGGTTGCCCGTACCGCTGGCGCGCAATACCGAGCTGACAAAGCAATTGAGCTTGTCAAAGCTGCGTTTAAGGGCAAAGCGCAGCGTCAATGTGCCGTCTATGTCAGTATCAGTAACGACGTTATCCTCTTCATAGGCGTATCGGGCAATCAAGGGGAGCTGATAATCCGCGGGACTGATAGTCTCTAATATCGTCAACACGCCTGTTTGCAAGTTGATGTCGTATAGCTCGGCATCGACGTGCTTGTTATTGCTATCTAGCAAGCACAGCACTGTTAAGTCGGTTTGATTTAATTGGATGCTTTGCCCTGCGCTCAAGGCGGTACTTAGCGTCTGTTGCCAACGGCTGGCTATGGTTACCGTGTCGCCCGCTCTAAAAATGGGTACTTCGCCGTTACTGGGCAGGCGCGCGGTGTCAACGCCCAGCCCCGTGTCATCCATAGGTACAGAGGTGTAAGCAGTGGCGTTGTAGGTTAGCGTGTCGGGGTAAACGTAGGCAGGCTGCCAAATCTTACCGCCTACGACATCATTAGCGTCGTACCAAGGCTCACTCTCTAAGCCCGCAGCATCAACCATCTCGCCAAATTGCACGGTGCCTATACCCGTTTTAGCATCAATTCGGCCGCGCACTTTGTCGCCGATTAACTCGCCTGCAGGCGTGGCAGTAATATCTATCCGCTCGCCGAGAGTCGTTGTGCCTAAAAACTGAAAATCCACCACCGAAATAGGCGTGACAGGCACCCTAAAGGTTACTTCGTTGGTACCTTTAACCGTTGTCGATGTTAAAAGTGCTTTAAGGACAATATCAGCGGGCTGTCCATCCTGCCAGCTAGTGATCTTAACCACACCTGTTTGATAATTGATTGTGCCTGCGGGCACGCCTTGCCCTGTGGCAGGGTTGAGACTGTGATACAACTTGCCCACGCGGTCATAGTAAGTGCGCCCGCCTAACGTAAACACCACCGATCCGGCAACGATATACTCAGCGTAGCGCGGGGTGATATCTACAGTTAACTCATCAAGCACTAGAGTTGCCGACTTGGCCGTAGCTGTACCTGTGGCATAAGAGATGCTGAGGTCTGCACCCGTATGCCTAAATTTACGCGTTTTGTATCTTGCACGGAGTTTGTAGTCACTCACAAATACACCGAGTTGCGCCTCAGGTTTAATGACTATACTGCCCGCGGCATAATCCACGGTACCCACCTTGTCGCCCGCGCTAGTGACAATATTGCCCGCGCCATCGTCATAAAAGCTGACATTGCGAGTAATCATCTCGGTTTTGGTGGGCGGGATGGCGCGGAAGACAAACTCGCCCGGTCGTGCAATTGGTGGCTCGCCCGGGTAATATGTCTTTATTCCCGCAGATACTTGCGTACTAACACGCACTGAGCCGCGAGCGAGATTGCTACCCTGCAAACTTAGCGTCATTTCGCCGCTACCGCTGGTTCCACTGGGGGTGATGGTCTCGCTGTGCTGGTCGGCTTCTACACCCGCGCTGTAGTCAAACACGTACTCCGCACCGCGGCGCGGTAAAGTCGACAGGGCAAGGTGCAGTTTGTTAAGTCTTAATGTGCCTGTCACCCCATCGCCGCTAACTGTACCCGTGCCGTCATCAGTACTGGTGCCGTCGGGATGCGTGAGTGTTAGCGTCCCGCGGGCTGGCAAATGTGGCAGCGTCAATAAGATTTCGGGGTGTAGAGTGATTTCATCGGCACGGTTAAACTGGTTGCCTGATGTCGCCCAGCTAATGATGATGGCGGTGTTGGCATCAGGCGGGGTTTGTAGCTCCAGCACTAGCGTATCGGTGGCAAAGATAAAGTTGCCCGTGCCATGCTCCTCACTGGTACCGCTTAGCTTACCTGCGCCGTTGTCAGTGAGCGTGTACCACTTGCCCTGCGCGCAATAGCTGACGCGCAAGCTACCCGCTGAGGGCGAGGGATTAATGGTCTTAACATAGCTTTTGCGGCGATTGGCCGTAGTCACGGGTATCATCGCCGTATCCGAGGCGGCCGTGGTCGCGCCCGCGGGTCTAAAGCTGATGGATTTGCGGCCATGGTAAGTAGGGGCATCGCCGGATAGGACGATTTGCCCTTGTCCATAGTTGACTGTACCTACTGGCTTGCCGTCAGCTAGCAATTGTTTATTGTTGTCAGTAAAAGTCACACCGTTGCATAAAATCCGCAAGCTGTTAGGCGTGATGGCGCTACCCGTGTATAACGCGCTACCCGGGCGCAATACTTGCTCAGTAGCATAAGTAATAATGCCAGCGCCGCCCGACTTGGCAGCATCTAAAAAGCCCGTTGACTCACCGCTAATCGACTGATTGGGCAAAGGGGTTTCGATGCTGTTGGTGGGGATAATCTTTTCGTAAAGAGATTCGACCTGTACGCTGTGCTCAAGGGCTTTGGCGTTGGCTACGGCGCGTTTTACACCAAAAAAATAAGCGGAGTCTGTCACATGGGTTTGCAAAACCAGACAGGGCGAGTCCGCTTTGCCACGGCTGGGATAGTTGACACCGACAAAGGCGTGTTTTAGCTTGTTGACGGTGACAATCGTGATAACGCGCTTGTAAAAAATGCCGTTGTCATTGTCGTAAAAGCTGACAACTTCGTCAGTCAGTGATTCAATGCGGATGTATTGCTCAAGTATGCCTTGCTCCAAACAATAGACTTCACCGATTTTTGGCAGTGGGGCTTTAACGTTTTGATACACTTGCACCACGCGACTATCTTTAGACTGCGTGGCGTAAAGCGTCATGCGTGAGCGCACGGTTTTGATAATGTAAGTCGCAAGACGAGCGGCAGCACTGGCGCGCTCTTCAATGTCATTCAGCGCCTTAAACGCGACAAACGACCAGCTAGGCGTCTGCGGTGGTAAAGCAATAATAAAGTTTGCGCCGTACACAGGTTCGTCATCAGCGCGCAATACCGCGGGATACATTTTGACAATATCTAAGCCGCCGTTGAGCGCTTTCATTTTATCCACAGGCGCAAAGGCTTCGTTTTTCGCGCCTGTAAATACTTCACCGGTCATCAAGCCGCCGCCATCGGGCGTATTGGTTAAGCGCTCAGGCTTGTAAATCAGCAGGTTGTCGCGGGTGATTTTAGTCTTTTTCTTCATGTTATATCGTCATCAAGCGGATTTCGCCTGTGTAGGGCTCTTCCGCATTTTCAGGGGTTGTAAAGACAACAGGTTGGCAAGCGATTGCGCCCTCGTGCGTTCTAAAAGTCACGGCAAAGCTTTCAGGCTGTTCAGCGTTGCCGCGCTCCAGCTGTAACTTGAGCTGTGGCACTGCTGACCATGCCTGCAAAGTCTTAAATATGCCGCGAGGATTCCACACCCACTCGCCGCTTAAAGTGATGGGGCGGCCTGCGAGTTTTTCTGACTGCTGTATGACCAATGCCCCGCCGCGGGTGTAACGCGGTGGTGACTGGGCAAGGTCAGACCAGTCAAATTCATCTTGCCATTGCATGTCTTCGGGCAATTCGATTTGCTCGTTGTTGTCTTGGCGTTGTAATATCCAGTTGCTCATGCCCATAGTGTAGTTATTTGCTTGAGTAACTAAATTAGACTAGTTTCTTGATTTATAAGGGCGTGCTACCAGTCGCCGCTGGCTTTAAAAACGCTGTCGATTTCTTCGGCCAGCTCATTTTTGACTTGCTTGCTAAGGTTTTTGACGAGCTGCGTCTCACGAGCACCTACGTGCTTGGCAATGGTCTGCGCCAGCCCGCGGGTGTCAATTTTTGCCTTGGGAACGGGCTGTTGCGACAGGGCTTTGCTCAACTGCTCATTTAAACTTTCGACTTCAGGTGTGTCTTTCTTGTTTTTGTTGTGCTCGTTTTGTAGCTTCAATTCGTCAACATAGGCACGGATGCGTAGGGTGTCATCCCACATTAAGGTCTTGCCCATTGCACATTTGCTTTTTTGTAAGCTTTTAACAAGTCTATGCACGGTCTGCTTTTGTAATTCGCTCAGTCCCTCTGGGTCATAAAGTTGAAATGTGGACGTGCGGGATGTTTGCGCTTTTTTCGCGGCGTCGGCCTTAGCTTTGGCGTTGTCTTTGGTGGCCTGTGTGTTTTGCTCAGTGTCGGCAGTGCTTTCGCGCAGGGCTTGGCTGGTTTCTCGTATCGCTTGCGCGGCTTCAAACTCGGCTTGCGCCTGTTCGACTTTGGCTTGATTCAAGCTGGCCTGTTGTTGTTTAACGCGGTTAAGCACATCCGCGTATTGCTCTGCAGACAACTTGCCGTCGGATAGGGCTTTTTGTGCTTGCTTGCCAAATTGTTGTAATTGCGCGGCATCCGTTGCCGCGGCAATGGCATCGGAGAGCTTGACCCATTCGGGGGTGGCTTGGTTAGCAGCGTTGGTGGCGACTTCTGCTAGTTTGTCGATAGCTTCGCTTGACAAGCCCGCAGCGCGACCCGTTGCTTGCATCTGCTCTTTTAAAGCCGTGATTTCCTCGGCACTACGCATTTTCCGCATGGCGCTGTTAAAAATCTGTTCCATAGATTTGACGTCACCACCAAATTGTTTGGCCGCGATGCCGAATTGGTCAATGGTTTCTTGTGCGCTCTCGCGGATGCCTGTTTGGATTTGCTGAGCACTTAAGCCCAGCTTTTTCAGTGCTTCTTCGGCGGGAGCAGTAGATTCAGAGACTTTGCTCATTGCCGTGGTGATTGAGCCTGCAATATCATTGTAGATTCGTTTCAATTCGTCTGCTGTGTAGCGCCCTGTCTTTTCCAATTTGTCAAATGCAACTTGTATAGCATCGACGCCAGCTTTACTGTCAACCTTTGACAGTGCCGCGTTAAAGGCTTTGGTGATTTCATCAGCGCTCATTTGTGCATCGGCAACAATACTACCCAATGCGGCCAGCACTTTTTCATCCCCTTCTGACATAATGCCGTAGGCGTTTTTAACGTCTTCGCCTAAAACTCCCCATGCCTCGGACAGTTTTTTCAACTGGGCATAGGTGCGGCCGTTTGCTTGTGATTGCGTAGTTTCTAAGTCTTGGGCGTTAGCTTTGAGCTGCGTTAATTGGTCATTCGCCTGTTGCAACAGCTGATTCCTTACTGAGTAAGTTATTTTTGCACTGTCATATAGCTGCTCTATTTGTGCTTTTGCCTCGTGTAGCCCGCCTTCGTTTTTAATACTGCTAATCGCTTGCTTGACTGTGTCAATGCCTGCGCGGACTTCATCCTGTGTGCCGCGCCCCACGGTTGCGATAATATCAAGCGCCTTACGCGATTCGGCAGTAATCCCTTTTAGCGAGTCCTCGGCTTGCTGTTGTGCTCTTGCTTGTTCTTGCGTCCATTTTTTTAGTTGTGCTGTGTCATAGGCTTTTTGCCGCGCTTTTTTTAATTCTTCTTCTTTCTTTTTTAGCTTGTCTAGTTTTTCTGATAACTCATCTACCTTTTCAAGGTTGCTGTCCCACAGGGGTAAGCTGTCTGCTAAAAAATCAGCGACACTAGTTTCTTGCGCCGCTTTTTGCGTTTTGAGTAATCCAAATTCAACATCAGCAATGGCTGTAGAGACTTTTTGTAGCGCACTATCATATTCGGTGATATTTATTTCTATGCCTTTTTCTGCTTTTTCCTGAAGCTTACTCAAGGCATCGGTTGCGCTTTCAAGAGAGGTTTCCCACGCTTCCGTTTTCGGTGTTAGTGCATCAATTGCAAAGCTAATCGCAGTTAAAGCAAAAATAACTGGCGTTTTACTAAGAACGCCCAGCGCCTTACTTAAAAAGCCAGTCGCGGCCGCGTAACTACGCGTGGCAATGGTGGCTTTTTTGAGGTTTTTTGCGGACTTGTCGGCACTTTGCGCGGCGGTATCAATAGCGTTGGCTAGCTTATTGCTTTGGAGGCTCATTGCCGCTGTAGCTGCGCCATACATCTTGGCGGCACTATTAACCCCCATCATGCCGATTTTTAGTGCTGCCAAGGCAGTAGCTAACTGCGTTACTAATGGATGAGTTTCGGCAAATTCATTGATAGCACTAGCAGTATCTCCAACGGCTTCCGCAGCGGTGCCAATAATTGGCAATAAGTGTTCGCCTAATGTCTTTGCTAAGTTGCTGATTGCAATTTTCGCCTGCTCGGTCTTCGCCGCCGCAGTGTTCATTTTCGCATCAAACTCTTTGTTCATTGCGCCAGCATTTGCCGTCTTATCAGCAACTAAATCTAACGCTTGCTGGTATTTCCCTAGACCACCGACTAGCAGGGATATGTCATCCGAATATTCCGCGCCAAACATCTCTGTCAACACAATAGCACGTGACTGTTTGTCTAGCTCTTGGAGTTTTTGAAGGAAACCAGTCAAAGCCTTTTGGGGGTTGGCTTGTATGTTGGCCGCTAACTGGTTAGCTGATGTGCCAATTTTATCTAAGCCCTTTTCAAACTTAGCCCCCTGCGCTTGTGCTGTTTGTAGTTTGGTGAGTAACGCATTAATTGCTGTAGCTGCAACTTCGGGTGGTTTTCCTAATGCAATGAGGGCATCAGTCAATGCGGCGGCTTGTTCGGCTGCCAAGCCAAACTGTTTAGCCGTACCACCTATTCGTAGCATCCCCGCAACAATTTCTTTCTCTTTTGCCGCCGTGTTGTTGCCCAGTGTGTTGATGTTGTCGCCT
>PDWI01002696.1_pt1 | contig 26287 bp, 16 predicted proteins | sample 1430891 | NCBI WGS metagenome assembly PDWI01 (sample SAMN01162508, study PRJNA174530) | Oral metagenome, whole genome shotgun sequencing project. | biome: Marine environment; feature: Marine mammal; material: Swab sample of the gingival sulcus; isolation source: swab sample of gingival sulcus...
TTAGCTCCTTCATAGTAAGCTTCGTTTTTATAAACACCACAGCGTATCATACAAGTCGTACAAACCTCTACAGGTACACCTCTCGAGATTAAGTCTTTGAGCATTGCGACTAAGTCTTGATCATAGCTATCAGGTTTCTTACAACTCTCACGTGCTAGATCGACAGCCTCATTGACTAGGAAGATACGAACATTTGCCCCTTCTTCAAGAAGTTTATTTGCCAAACGAAGAGCATTCCAGATGAGATCACCACATTCGTATGGAGCTTGATTGAGGACTAATAATACTGTTTGCATATTTTTTTATATTTTATGATTAATACCAAACAAATGTACCGATAATAATCAAGTTTAGCAAGTCTATTTTGCAATAATGATAAGGAAGTCCCAGCACAAAGCAAGTACATAAACTATACTTAATTGTCAGTATTTTTTTATGATATTTCGCATACTTTCCAGTCTAAGGCTCGTAAGCGACCCAGAGTAGGACATTCCTAGCAACAGCAAGGTCATTACTCAAGAGCTGTGAAGGAGCAAAAAGTGAAAAGTGAGGAGTGGTATTTAAGTTTGAGCTGAATTTTCAAACATTTGAGCTGTCGTTTGAAAAGTTTAAGCTGAGTTTTGAAAAAGTTTGAGCTTGCAATTTTGAAATTTCAAGCTCAATTCTAAAAAATGCTAGGACAAACTCTGCGACTTCTCAGCTCAGTCGGGACGCCCGACAGCAAGTTATCATTTTCAATTTTCAATAAAAAAAGAGAGAGAGCTGTAACAAATGCTACAACTCTCTCATTATTTATAAAAACCATTTCAAAAAAAAACCTACCATTATATGGTAAATCTGTATCTGAACATTACAAAGATATAAATTATTTTGAAAAGAACAAAAATATAAGGAGCTAAGGCTAAGCCTTAGCTCCTTATATTTTTTAATAAAAACTCTGCTGATTAATTCACTGGCACAAGAATACGTTTGTTGTCATATTGTACTGCATATACATATTGCCCCTTCTTGTAATCACATACGGCTAACTTAGCTCCATTGCCCTTCAAACTATAATCACCACCATAAACATAACCATCACCAACATAAGTTAGTTTAGCTCCCGAAGTGCCATAAGGCTTGTCCCAAATCTCATAGACAACAACGTTTCTCCAGCCATCAATCTTAAGATCTCGACCATAGACATTAGCGTTAGATCCCTTGACAACCTTTAGCTTCTTGATGAAATACTTCTGTGATTCGTCAGAGATATACTCAATAGCTTCCTCTGGCTTAGGCAAGTTAAGAGCTTTGATACGCTCCTTGACCTCCCTTACACGCTCAGCAGTGATGTGAATAGAAGACTTCCTATAGTCATCTATCTCAGTCTGTGGCATCTCACGAAGGAATCCCCACTTGACGAAAAAGTCTGTCAAGTCATAGCCTGAAGCCTTAGAAGCAATATAGGCAAAGTCAGTCTGATAAACGCCCTCTTGGTCTCCACCTGGAAGTTCGCCCATAAAGTCGTGCGTTCTAGCCCACTCATATACTTTTGGATAGAAACCACTCTTATCATCGTTATAAGCAGGTGTCATCTGCTTAACATTACCAAAATAAAGTTGCAACTGCCAGAAAGGAACAAGCTGACAGAATACATCCTTATACAAATAAGAAGCAGGCTTACCATTTACCTTGTACTTAGCAGGAATCTTACTCTCCTCTTTATATGGATCAATACTTAGTACTGACAAAGGCAACTGATGAACGATGACCCCATTCCACGCCTTTGTATAACGGTTGTTACCCCAATTGATTGGTTCGCATTGCAGACGAGACTTGGCGTGCATAATAGACGTTTGGATATACTCAGACATAATGTTGTTTGTTACCTCAGTCATTCCGATCCATCTCACCCCAGGGCGAGTTTGGTTCATATGCCCCATTTCGTGAGCAGGTCCCCATACAGCCCCTGTTCTCAAAGCATTAGCACTCAAAATTGTATTTATCGTAGTGTAGTTATAAGCTGTTCTACCCCAAGTAGCATGCATATAACCTGAGTACATCACGATCAATGCCATTCTATTCTTGAAGACTCTATTGTACTTATACAAGCCCAATAGCTCCATCTCACTCTTAACAATCTTGTCATAAGCATCTACTAGCTCCTTACCATCAGGTGTACACTCCTTAAACTTATGTACTGGCATTGTCAAGTGAGCATACTTACCGACAAGGTCAAAGCACTCGTCCTTAGCATTATTCAACAGCTCTCTCCAACGTCCACGATGAGAAGGATTCTGAGTATCAAAGTAACCATTCACAAGACCTGTAGCGAAGTGTATTTTAACCTTTGGTGCTGTCTCTACTTGTTCTAGTTTATTCACAAAGTAATTGACATAAACCAAACCATCTCTCTCTATTTTAAGCTTATTGACACCTCTAGAAATAGGATAAGACTGTCCACCTGGTCCGTAACCGTCTTTATAACCCGATCTGTCACTATTGGCATACAAGCCTTGTACCTGAAGACTTAGACCATATCCCTTTGTATCTCCAACAAGAACAACAAGTTCATCTCCAGCAGAGACCTTAATACCTGTAGGATTGTCAAAGAATGAATAAGCATTCGTTCTATTTTGATTTGCTTGTATTGCTGGATGAGGATAAGCTTTGTAGTCCGCAATACGGAATTCAAACTCATAACTATTCTCAAACATCGCCTTAGCAATATTCTTAAAGAATGGTTCTGGACATTGCTCAATATCCTGCATTGTTAGCCCAGCCTTCAACTCCGAACAAGACTCGTCAGTAAATAAGGTTGTAGCCTTAAATCCACCCTTGGCAAACTTAAAGAATTCCATCTCAGCACAAGCAGCAAAACCATTCGTTCCTGAATTAACAGAAATTCTAACATCTGTAGCTTCTACACCGTTCTCTCCAAAGAATACCTTAGCAGCACCAGAAGACTCCATAAAGTCATACGACTTAACCTTTACCCACTTACCATGAGCATCCTTATACTCAATATCTACTTTACCAAAGTTACCATTTGGATTACCATCTTGACGAGGCGTATAAATCAAATAGTCAATATGATCAAATCTCTTGAGCTTATACTCTAGTACAACAGGCATTCTAGTGCCATTGCCCCAAGGAGAGTGATAAAGCGTGTTTACCTTACCGTCAAAAGACTTCCATATCTCGCCACCACCTTGAGCTTGATTAGCCTGTCCTGACTTGATCTCAACCTTAACATCTTTCTTTATTCCTGCCGAAGAAGCTGGCGTATAAGTCTTAGAACCTTTCTGACGAAGTTTAATCACAGCTTTAGCTCCACTATCCTCCTTGCCTTTCTCAAAGATTAAAATATCTCCTAAACGTTGCAACTCGCCTGAGTGTGCCAAGACTTGATAATAATGCTTCTTTGTCTTTAAGCTTCCTACCCTAGCAGAAGACGAGACTTTAACCCAAGCTGGAGTCTGAATCGTATAAGCTTTATTAGACGTTACCTCAAAGCAAATTGTATTACCAGCCTTAGGAACAGCTATAAATGTTGTATTAACGAGTAGTGTAATTTCACCCTCTTGAGCCATCTGACGAATAGATAAAGTCTTTGTTTCATCGCCAACTTTAATCGTTACAGTAGCCTCACGAAGCTCCTTTGTCGCATTCTCCTTAACACTAATGACCAACTTATCCCCTTTGCGTTCTACAAGACACCAGTCAGCACTTGATGTTGCTGTCCAAGTATCCTCTGGAGCTTGTACAGAAAGCTCTCTCGTACCAGCCTCACTAGTAAAGTCAGCAGCATCAACTTCCAACTTAAACTCCACCTTTGGCTCTGGATTAGGCTCTTCATTTCTTTTTTCCTTACAAGCTCCTAGCAATACTGTGACAAACAGCATAACTAATAGCGAGAAGTACTTTACATTTCCTAATTTATTCATAATTCTATATTTTATATCATCTATCATCTCAAGCCTACAAGAAGTAAAACTGACGAATATAGACAACGTTAATAATATTATTTAACTAAGAGAGGGTTAGAAAATAGTAACTATCCTCCAACCCTCTCTTACTAAATATTTAATTTTAACACGCTAAGCAAAACTATTCACCTAATAAACCTTGCTTAATTTTTTCAATTTCAGCGTCAGAACGAAGAAGTCCCTTAGCTACTAGCTCATCAATCTGAGCTTGTGAAAGACCATCACGCTCTGGGTCAGTCCATACTACTTCATAAGTGTAGATGTTTAGGTTTGACAGAGCAATCCACTTGTTCTTCTTCTCCATACAATCCTTAAACTGCAACCAGATATAAGTAGCAGGTTCATCTCCTAGAGCTAATAGCTCAGAAGAACCCTTAGCAAGAGCTTTCTCAGCAGTGAACGTTTGCTCTCCACCTACAGCTTTTGCTCCAAAGTCACTAGGATTAAACTTGTCAGAACCATCAGCAGGCTCGAACTTACCATTGAAGTTTTGGCTACCCCATACCTGTACGTGCTTAGGATTGTCATTACCTTTATCACGACCGATATAGTCAAAGCTAACACCAATAGCAGGTTTGTCAAGCTTAACAACGATATAGTGAGGGAATTCTGTAGGACCATTCCACTTCATATGGAAATAAGTACCCGTATTTGGCTCCCAAACTTTCTTACCATCAATAGTCTTCTCAGAACCATCAATAAGGTCTTTCAATGGACCTTCAGTCTCTTCCTGAGAGTCAGTCCAGATCTCATCAGCTTTAATATCCTCACGGATACGAGTATCTTTTTTCAACTCAGGAGCTAGAGCTAGAGCCTTAGCACTAGATTTGATAGAGATAGTTTCACCTCTTGCACCTGTAGAAGAGATAGGCGTTAAGAAGAATGTAATCTCACCATAACGAGCCTTCAAGTTGTCCACTACAATACGTGTATGTCCTAGGTCAAGCACCTTCTTAGCTTTATCATCTTCCAATGTTTCATACTTAGACTCATAGACACTAGCATAACGCATACGATCTTCCTTGACAAGGACATCGTTAATTGCATACTTAACTTCTACACGTTCGTAGTCAGCCCCCTCTGGGATAGCCCAACGAAGGACTACAGAGCCACCCTTCTCTACTAGATGATATAGAGGAGATCCTTCCTTCCAAGGATTACTCTTATTATAGACAATACTCTTGACAACCTTCAAAGGCTCTGCAGTAAGTGTACTTTGGTCAATGCTCACAGGAGCAGGACCTACTTCAGCTTTCTTCTTACAGCTAGCAGAGAATGCTAGCCCTAAGAATGCTAAAGCTAATATAATTTTCTTATTCATAATACTCATAATTTATAAGATTAGTAACCTGGGTTCTGAACTAACTTCACGTTCTTCTGCAAGTCAGACAATGGTAGAGGTAGAAGATAGTTCTTAGGAGACTCAAACTTACGTTCAAACTTAATAGTTGTAAGATTAAAGAATCCTTCACGAGAGTTAGCTTTCTCAATATCCATACCTTGAGCTTTTACATTAAAGTATTTTTCAGCCAACAACCAACGACGCATATCCCAGAAGTTTTGATTCTCTAGATAGAACTCAATCTGACGCTCTTGACGAACGATGTCACGCAATTGATCTTGTGACAAGTCATTGACACCAGCTAACTTCCAAGCATCTTCTACAGTAGGGATACCAGCACGTTCACGTACCTTATTTAGATACTCCTTCGCTTTTACAAGGTCATTAGACTCTACACAGCACTCAGCATAGGCTAGGTACAAGTCTGCAAGACGGATGATTGGCCAAGGATAATGTCTATACTGGCTACCTCCCTTCTTAACTTCGATAGTAGGGTCACAACCTTTTTTATTTAGATAACCACCTGGAGAGTAGTCATTATCTCTATCTCCACGACCTTGAGCCTTAGGCTTAAAGAAGCTTAGAACGACACGACGGTAATCATAGATAGCTCCACCAGCTCCTTGTCGTTGACCAAGATCTGTAATACCAGAAGAATAAACTCCTTCCTCCCCTTGAGAGATCTCATAATATCCACCTTGGAAGCCAATCCAAGCATAGAAACGAGGTTCTCTATTTAGATTAAACTCAATAGTCTTTTTACCTGGCTTAGCATAATCTGACTCTGTATCCAGGACTTCTCTCTGACTCAAAGGATTCAGAGCTTTTGTTTCAGGGTCTTTATCCCAAGGCAAACCATTCTTAGTATAGAAACGATTGAGCATTGCCCAAGTAGGAGAGACACCATTCCAAGCATTACCACCCTTCACATAAGGATAAGATTTATTTTGGACACTATAAGCACCTGGATCACGAGGATCTGCAAAGATTACCTCAGGATTACGACCATCCCAGTCTAGCATAAGAGTTCTCATTGTACGAGTAACTCCTATAGGTGCTGCATTTGATGTAATACGATAATGGTCATTATTGTACAAATAGAATCCTGCTTCTTCAGCTATCTTAATTGCTTCTTCATAAGCAGTCTTAGCCTTCTCCCACTTATTAGCATCATACTCAAGAGGCATTAGCTGTACACCATCTTTATCTTTGAAGTCTGCATAGAATTCCTTGTTACCATTAAACAATGGCGAGGCTGCAAACATTAGAAGTTTTGCTTTGAAAGCCTTAGCTGCTGTCTTTGTCGCAAGACCAAACTCCTCATCTTTGTCTCTTCTAGCAGGAAGGTCCTTAGCAGCTTCGTCGAACATATTACAGATCCACTTCACACACTCATCATAAGGTGTACGACCTGGATAGTCTTCTGGCTTCATACCCAAGTCTGGCTCTTTGTCAATGATGATAATTGGACCATAACATAGAGCTAGTTGGTAGTGATAATAAGCGATCAAGAACTTAACTTGTCCCTTATAGTCTCTCTTCTCTTCTGGTGTTGTATCATTCGGAAGTTGATCAATCAAATTTAAGAATGTATAACACTGACGAAGACCTTCAAAGAAAGTATTCCAGTAAGATATCTTTGGGTCTGATGCAGAATAAGTACCCTTAGGGAAGTGAGCAAATGTTTCGTGTTCAAAAGCAGTAATCACTTCATCCCCTGTCATCAAGTCTAAGCTAGACGAGCCACTTTGAGGATTAGGAAGGTAGCTATAGCAAGAGTATAAGAACTCTCTACCTTTGTTTCTATCTGCATAAGTATCTTCAAACTTAGCTGTCTCTGCTGGAACGATATCTAGGTAATTACACGAAGATACTGTAGAGCAGGCAAGAGCTAGAAGTACTAATGCTTTATTTATTAATTTCATATTTCTTTCTTTTTTATCTAGACTACTTGAATGTTACTTGTAATCCTAAGTTAAATGTACGTTGCAATGGATAGCTCATACCTGCACCACCTCCCATTTCAGGGTCCCAAAGTTTGAACTTAGAGATAGTAAATAGGTTTGTAGCACTGAAGTAGATACGTGCACCTTTATAACGATAACCAATTTCAGCAGACTTCATTTTCAAGAATGCTCCACTACGTAACCAGTGTGTTGATTCCTTACTGTTGTGGTTATTATTTGTCAATGTCAAACGTGGATAGAGAGCGTCTGCACGTTGGTTGTCTCTAGACCAGTAGTCGTCAGCAATCCAAGAAAGAGCATTCTTGTGTGTTCCTGTACCAAATGGATGGAAGTCCTTCATCATCAAAGAAACGTGAGCTGCTCCTTGGAAGAAACAAGAGAAGTCTAGGTTCTTCCATTGGATAGATGGACCGAAACCATAAACGATTTCTGGGATTGTAGGATAAGCTGTAGCGATGACTTCACCACGAGAGTTCTTAATATCGCCTGTCAAGATTACCTTATCAGACTCATCAATCTTATTATCATACTTACCATACTCGTCTGGTTGGTCAAGATACTTGAAGTCCCCAGCAGCGACTGGGATGTTATTCAATCCACTTGTTGGATAGTTACGAATATCACCTTCGTCAATGAACAAGCCGTCAGCAATAAATCCTTCTATTAGGTTCAAGCTCTTACCAATCTTATTTTGGTGAGGACGTATATTAGAAGCTTGGTCATACTCTAGTACCTTATTACGAGAGAATGTGAATGTACCCTTGAACTGAATCATCCAATCTTTATTGATCTGATGACCGTAGTCTGCAGACATATCAAATCCCCAGTTCTTTACCTTAGCTAGGTTACCATATACCTTAGTAGTACCCGAACCAAGGAAGTTAGGAATAGATTGCTTTTGTTGGAAGATATTGCTGCGAATTTCTTGGAAGACATCAGCAGTAATATTCAAAGCTCCAAATAGCTTCAAGTCAACCCCAACGTTCATCTTACGACCAACCTCCCAAGTAATGTTATCATTACGCAAACGAGTAAACTTAGGTCCTTTAATATTATTACGTTTACTATTACCATAACCAGTAGTATAGCCACCAGATTTACCCAACTCTACAATAGGACGATAGATAAATCTGTCGCCACCAATACGGTCATTACCTACAAGACCATAAGAAGAACGAATCTTAAATGTATTTACGTAATCTTTGATTGGCTTCCAGAATTTTTCTTGACTGATATTCCAAGCAAATGATACTGATGGGAAGAAACCAAACTTGTGTCCCTTAGCGAAACTTTCAGAACCGCTATAACCAGCATTCAGCTCAAGCATATAACGGTGAGCATAGTCATAAGTCAAACGACCTGCAAAGCCCATCTTACGTTCTGGCAATGCCTTCATTCCATCTTCACCTACAACCATTACGTTGAATTCATTTTGGTCATAAAGCAACATACTAGAGATATTGTGATCACCAAACGAACGATCATAAGTTAAATAAGATTGGAAGTAGAAACGATTATCTCCAGCATTATCTGACTTAAATGTCAATGTTTGCTTAGTAGGAATACCTTCTACTGGAGTATCAATTATACCACCATCTGCATTCAAACCATCAAAACGATATTGGTTAAAACCTTGATAGTAGTATTTATTTGTTCTTGTCCAGTTCTTGAATGAGAATAGAGACTTAAACTCTAAGCCCTTGGTGATAAAGTCTAATTTCTGAGAGAAGTCAATGTTAATGATAGCTGTTGCATCAAACTGATCCTTGTAACCAGCAGTAGCATTAGCTAATGGATTCTTCACAGTAGCAGCACCGATCTTTTCCATACCACCCCAGTGCATCCAGTCATCATTTCCTTTATCATAATATAGAGGGAAGTCAACAGGGTTTACATTCATCACTGAAGCAAACACATCATTGATACTACCTTTATTTTGACCAATACCTGTGATAGGTCCTCTAAAATTGTTCAGCTGAACATTCAAATGAAGAGCTAACTTAGTCGTTGGAGAGATATTGAAGTCCACGTTGTTTTGGAAAGCATACTTCATATAATCTATAGAGTTATCAAATGAATGAAACTCCTTACTACGTCCCTTCAACATACCTGTCTCGTGAACAGCATTAAGGTTCATAAAGTAAGTAATCTTTGAAGTACCTCCACGCACGTTAAAGTTAGCACGCTCATTAATAGTGAACTTATTAAACAGCTCGTTGTACCAGTCAATATTTGGATAAAGAATTGGGTCTAATCCAGCAGCAGTACCACGGATCTTATCGTATGAATAAGGACGAGCATTACCACCAGCTTCATTTAGAACAGCTTCATTGAACATCTTCATATATTGCTGAGCGTCTGCAAACTTAGGTGTACCGATAGGTGTCTTCACATAAGTCTCCAAACGGAAACCAATGATAGGTCTATCTAAGTCAGAACCGCTCTTAGTCTTGATGATCATTACCCCATTTGCACCACGTGTACCATACATCGCAGAGGCTGTAGCATCCTTCAGTACTGAGAAGCTATCGATAACCTCAGGGTCAAGAGCATTCAAGTCAGCTGAAGAGATCTCCACACCGTCAAGGATAATCAATGGCTTCGTCACACCACTCAAAGTAGAGATACCACGAATGAAAAAGTCCGATCCATTACTTCCAGGTTCTCCAGAACGTTGGTAAGACACCACCCCAGAAAGACGACCTGCAAAGGCATTTGATAGGTTAGCTGTAGGCATCTTCAAGTCCGAAGGACGAACCGTCTGGATAGAACCCGACACCGTTTCTTTCTTCTGACCTGTACCGAAAGCTGTTACAACAACTTCTTCTAGCGTCTCCGAGTCTTCTTTTAGAGCAACAGTGATGACCTTCTGACCTCTGATCTTGATCTCCTTATCCTTGTAGCTCATCATAGAGATGACGATCACATCTCCTTTCTTTACTTCAAGCTGGAACTTCCCGTCAAGGTCAGTCAATGCTCCTCTTGTAGTACCTTTAATGACAACAGAAGCACCAAATAGAGCTTCTCCTGTCTTCGAGTCCGTTACTGCCCCTACTAGCTTATAGCCATCTTCAGGCATAGAAGCCGAAGTGCTAACGCTATGATTAGGTAAAGCAGTATCAACCGAAGCAAAAGCAGAAAGAGGCATAGCCAAGGCTGTGCATAGGCAAAGAGTCTTCACAAGACCTCCTCTTTTTGCCTTAAACTGGTAATTTTCTTTAACCATAAAACTTATTAATTTATTTCTAATTATCTTTACTTTCTCTCAAAAACCTCTGTATCTTTCCAATAATAAAGTCTCTACAGAGTACAATAACATTGAGCAAATATAGAAAAATTTATTCTATTGAGCAAACGTTAATTTACTTTCAACTATAAAGATCGCAATAAACTACAAATAATTAAATTAGCTTCCTCAATTAATTTCACAAAATTAAAAACTCAAGCTATTTAATATAAGAAATGTATTATTCAACAAAATCTAAACTTTTGAATAAAATAAAACCAACAAGATTTACAATTTAACAAACAAAGACAGTTTAACTAAACAAAAAGTAACGATTACAAGCTCCAACAAGTTCAATTGTGCAAGAAAATCCTACTCTGAGAAGAGCATTTCACCTAAGACTAAAGTTTTTCAAAAATTTTATCCAAAAACAGCAAAGACTAAGCTTTTATACAAAAACAAAATAAAGAGTGGCAATGCTTCGGCATTGCCACTCTTTATTTTATTCAAGTATCAATAATCCTCTACAGCAACATCAATACGAGTAACTGTGCAGCTAGAATACGCAAAAACATCGTCAATGGATAGACTGTCGCATAAGCTGTTGCCTGTGCTGGAGTCTTAGCAATATTATTTGCAAACTCCAAAGCAGGAGGGTCTGTCATAGAACCAGCCAAGACACCACAAGTATATAAGTAGTTCAACTTAAAGAATCTTGCTATCAAGCCCACCACAAACAATGGAACAAAAGTAATGATAGAAGCATATAGCATCCACATATAACCACCGCCCATCAATGTTTGGACGAACTTACCTCCGCCACCTAAACCGACACAAGCTAAGAACATTATAATACCTAGCTCTCGGATGAATAAGTTCGCACTCGGCGTGATATAGAAGTTCAGCTTACCGATACGACCAAAGTGTCCCAAGATCAAAGCCACAATCAGTGGACCACCAGCCACACCCAGCTTAGCAGGCATTGGCAATCCAGGGATAACGATAGGAATACTTCCCAATAAGATACCCAAGAAGACTCCTATAAACAAAGGAATTATATTTGGATGAGCTAGATCGCTTGTTGAATTACCCAAGAACTTGCTAACCTCCTTCATCTTTGTTCTTTCTCCCACGACACGCACCATATCTCCGAATTCTAAACGAGTCTCGTTAGTAGGAATAATCTCCGACTTGCCTCTGAATACACGTGTAATATTAGCTGGATACATTGACGATAGACTAATATCAACTAAGCGTTTACCTGAGATACGTTTATTTGTGATTGTGATATGACGTACACTCAGCTCGCCGCTTAGTTTTTCAGGCTCTAGCACCTCAGCGTGTCCGATGATCTGATCCACCTCAGCAAGCAAATTTTGATGACAGATACAGACAATCTCATCCCCCTGAGCAAGTACTGTCTGCCCCTTAGGCACTAGACTATGACCAGCACGGATGATACGAGAGACGATGAATTCGTGATTGATTTTAGCTGTCAAGACTGATAGTGATTGCCCGAAGAGTTCACTGTTTGTTACATTCACTTTCAAGTTCACAACACTACCATTACCTGCTTGAGCGTCCTTTTGATAAGTATCTATTTCCTTATTAAGATCAATCTTTAGGACAATACGTAGCAATGCCATCGCCAAGATAATACCAATGATACCAAAAGGATAAGCCAAGGCATAAGCCATACCTGCTGTGTCGGCAGCTGAGCCTGCCACCATTCCGTTCTCAGCGGCAGTCTTTAGTAGAGCCGAACCAGCTCCCAAGCTAGGTGTATTCGTCGTACCTCCCGAGAAAAGCCCTGCCACGACCTCCACATCAAGATCAAAAGCATACTTGACAAACATCGCACAGCCAAAGCCCAGCACTACGATCATCGCAGCGAAGATATTCAACTGCAAGCCATTGCTCTTGAGCGAGGAGATAAAGCGTGGTCCTATCTCTATACCTATAGAATATACAAATAATATCAAGCCAAACTCCTTAGCAAAGTGCAATACGTGTGGATCGACAGCAGCCTTAAAATGCCCTAGGATAAGTCCTACAAAAAGCACCCCTGCGATACCTAACTGAAAACTACCCAACTTGATCCTACCGATCAAAATACCGACAATCCCAGCAACCGCTAGGAATATCATCGTTGAGGCGAAGCTAGGTCCATGGAAAGACTTCATTACTTCTTCAATAATACCCATAATCTGTTATTTACCGTTAATATTTTTAATTTATTTACTTGCAAATATATAAATAATTCTCTAATCCACTCAAGACTTAGCTTATTATTTACCTAAGCTGAAGAATTTTTGAGAACTAGCTCTTACAAAAACAACAAGACCAATAGCTGAGCAGCAAGGACACGCATCAACAATGTCAAAGGATAGACAATAGCATAGGCTGTAGATTGTGCAGGTGTGTCTGCAAGATTATTAGCAAATTCTAGAGCTGACGGAGATGTCGTAGCTCCCGACAGAACCCCAGAGATATAAAGGAAGTTCATCTTGAAGGCTCTAGCTATCAAGCCCACAATCATCAACGGCACAAAAGTAATGATAGCTCCGTACAGCATCCACATATAACCGCCACCCATTATTGTTGAGACGAACTGACCTCCACCGCCAAGACCGACGCAAGCCAAGAACATTATAATCCCTAGCTCTCGGATGAATAAGTTCGCACTCGGCGTGATATAGAAGTTCAGTTTGCCGACACGACCAATATGCCCCAAGACAAGAGCAATAATCAGAGGACCTCCAGCCACGCCAAGTTTGGCAGGCATTGGTAGATTAGGCAAATAAATCGGAATACTTCCTAATAACACACCTAATAGGACACCTATAAATAGAGGAATGATATTTGGGTGAGCTAGCTCTTGAGTAGAATTACCTAGAAAGGCTGCCACATCTTTCATTCTAGCACGCTCCCCTACCACACGCACCATATCACCAAACTCCAAACGTGTCTCATTCGTTGGGATAATCTCATCTTTACCTCTGAATAGTCGTGTGATATTAGCTGGATACATTGACGAGAGACTAATATCTACCAAGCGTTTACCTGCGATACGTTTATTAGTTACTGAGATATGACGCACACTCAGCTCGCCACTCAAGGTTTCTGCCTCCAATTGCTCTGCCTTACCAATTACGTCTTCCACCTCCGCCAAGAAATCTTGATGACAGATACAGATGATTTCGTCTCCCTTAGCAAGGATTGTCTGACCGCTAGGCACTAGGCTATGACCGCCACGAACGATACTAGAGACGATGAACTCGTGATTAATCTTAGCTGAGAGCTTAGCCAGTGATTGCCCAAAGAGTTCGGCATTTGCTACAACGACTTTGAGGTTAATCACATTGCCAGCACCTTTAGAGGCCTCCTTCTTAAAGTCTTCTACTTCCTTATTAATATCAACTTTCAGAATGATACGCAGTAGAGCGATTGCTAAAATCACCCCCAAGATACCAAAAGGATAAGCCAAAGCATAAGCCATACCTGCCGTATTGGCGGGGTTGCCAGTGAGCAAACCTTTCTCCACTGCTGTATTGAGTAGAGCCTGACCAGCACCAAGGCTAGGCGTACTTGTCGTACCACCCGAGAAAAGCCCCGCCGCCACTTCAAGGTCTAGATGGAAAGCGTATTTGACAAAGATTGCTGTGCATAGCCCTAGCGTAACGATAAGACCAGCGAAAAGATTTAACTTCAGACCATTACTTTTCAGAGAAGAAACGAAACGAGGTCCTATCTCAATGCCCACAGAATAAACAAATAATATCAAGCCTAAGAGCTTAGCAAACTCCAATACTTGGGGATTAACTTCTGCTTTGAAATGACCTATTAATAAGCCGATGAACAGCACACCTGCCGTTCCTAGCTGAAAGTTACCTATTTTAATCTTCCCAATCAGCACCCCAACGATACTAGCGATAGCTAAGAAAATCATTGTAGAGCCGAAGCTAGGACCGTAAAAGGATTTCATTACTTCTTCTAGAATACTCATAGTCTAATATAACTTACGACAATTAATTATTATTTCTCTTATGTTCTGTGCAAAAATAAAAACAATTAATTAAAAATTTCTATAATTAGCAAATATTCTATCAAAAAAGCCATTAAACCGCCCCTTCCACACACATTAATTATTCCCCAAAAAGCACATCAACCGAAGCCCATTCCTCTCCATTCTCTATCATTAGACCTAAACCATATTATATATAGGGATTTTACAGCTCATAAATAAGGTCAATTCACACAAGAATTAATCAACTGAAATACAAAGACTTCTAAAAGCAAAAAAGATTGAGCTTGCAATTTTGAAATTGCAAGCTCAATCTTTTTGAAAACTCAGCTCAAACTTTTTTAATTGTAGGACAAACTTAGAGACTTCTCAGCTCAAACTTTTTCAAGCATTAGAACTTATTCCCAAAATTAACTATCTTTACATATATAACCTAGGAATAAAAGCTGTTTTATCCTACTTAATAGATATGCAATGACTAACTTTATCAATTCATCTCCACGAACTTACTTCCTTGTACGCTACTTGTTGCGTTTCCTTTATAGTCAAACAAGTCCGCAAGAGCGTAAACTAGTCTGGAGCTTGCTCAATAATTACGAAACAAAAAGACTAGAGCAAGACCAACACTGCTCTACTCAGTTAATCATTCATTGTGGCAACGAAGAGAAGAAACGCTTCGAAGAGTCGAAGCAACTCCTTAGCCTAGAGAATATCTATGAGATTGCCTACATTGCCATAGAAGAGCTTTACCTAGATCACAGCTCTATCATCGCTCTACTCCTTACGCCCCTAGTCCTTAATGATGTAATTGAGCTAGAGCAACTCAAAGATAAAATCAGCGAAGACACCTTCAAGCTCGTCAATCTACTCGTCAAGACCAGCGACCTCTTTAATAGAGAGGAGTCCGTCGTAGCAGAGAACTTTGACAAGCTCTTGCTCTCTATGGCAGAAGACATTCGTGTCATCTTATTAATCATCGCTAATAGATTCTATCGCCTACGTTATGCTCGCCATCATTACCCCGAAGAAGTCTGTCAGAAGCTCGCCCAAGAGGTCAAAGTCTTGTACGCTCCTATTGCTCACAAGCTCGGCTTGTACACAATCAAGGGCGAAATGGAAGACCTTTGCCTCAAATATCTTGAGCCAGAGCAATTCCAGTTCATCAAGCAGAAGTTAGGCGACACCAAAGACGCTAGAGATAGATACATCCAAGAGTTCCTCGCTCCAGTCAAGGCGACATTAGACAAACAGCTAGACTATCCTTACAAGCTCAAAGCTCGTACCAAGAGCATTAGCTCTATTAATAATAAGCTCAAGCACCAAGAGTTTGAGGACATCTACGACCTTTTCGCCATACGTATCATTATTGATGCCGAGGTAGATAAGGAGCGTCAAGCTTGTTGGCAGGCTTATTCTTTGATTACAGATATGTATCTACCCAATCCTAAACGCCTAAAAGACTGGCTATCTATCCCCAAAACGAACGGTTACGAGAGTCTGCACATCACGGTTATGGGAGCAGAAGGCAAGTGGGTGGAAGTGCAGATTCGCACGAAACGAATGGACATCATCGCCGAACAAGGAGTGGCAGCTCACTGGAGGTACAAAGGCGTGAAGAGTAACAGCCGAGGAATGGAGAGCTACCTCAGTTCGGTAAGAGATAGTCTTGAAGCACTGAAGGAGGAAGGCAACGAATGTCATATTTTGGAGCATTCTAAGTTAGTGCTTGAGGCTGACGAGATCTATGTCTTTACACCAAAGGGCGAAGTCTTTAAGTTACCCGTTGGAGCGACAGTGCTAGACTATGCTTTTGCAGTACATTCACGTGTGGGAGCGACGGCAATGTCTGCCAAAGTCAATGGTCGTAACGTCTCTATCAAAGAAGTACTGAAGAATGGGGACAGCATAGAGGTCAAGACAAGCAGTCAGCAAAAACCTAGCTTGGACTGGCTATCTATCGTGGTAAGCAATAAGGCTAAGAGTAAAATTCGTCAAATCATTCGCCAAGAGGAAGAGAAGGAGATTATGCTCGGACGTGAAGTCTTTGAGCGTCGTCTGAAAAATAGGAAAATAACGCTTGACGAAGGTATTTTCAATCGTCTGCTCAAAAAATTAGGCTATAAGAAGATTAGTAACTTCTACAAAGACTTGATGAATGAGACGCTTGAGGTGGGGAAGTTCCTTGAGCGTTATGAGGAGTATGCCCAAGAGCTAGAGAGTATAAGTAAGGAATTAAGCAAGACTTCAGAGCGAGAGCTTGCTTGCTCATCACCAAAGGAGACCAGCAACAAGCTCAGCCCAGCAGTACAAGATGATGTCTTGGTCATTGGCGAGGGTCTGACAGGTGTTGTCTATGACTTCGCTAAATGCTGTTCTCCTCGTCGTGGAGATAGTGTCTATGGTATCATCGGTAATTCGGGCATTAAGATACACAAGGTGAGCTGTCCTAATAGTAATGACTTGCTGGTCAATTCGGCTCGGAAGTTCATCCCTGTCAAATGGTTTGGCTCGGAGGATACGGCTCGTCTTGTCGTGATTTCAGTAGAGGGCTACGACCAGCCTAATGTCTTGAGCCAGTTCTTGATTGGAGTACGAAATATTCAAGATATTACGATACTTAATTATAAGGTTGATTGTAGTGGGGAAAAGTTCCAAGCAATCCTAACGCTCAACGTAGCTCAGTATAAGAGTTTGGAAGACCTCTTCGGTCAGTTGCCTCAAGTGGAAGGCGTGGAGCGTGTACAACATCTTAACGCTAGCCCTTCGGAGGAGACAATAGCTCGTGATGACATTGGTTGAGGGATAAAAAACTTAGCTTTTAGATTATAATTTGTATCTTTGAAAAGTTTAAGCAGTTCATTCCTCTGACATTGAGGAAAAACTTAACTTATTCAAATCATAAATTAGTGCATTTATTCTATTATAAATAGATATTTATTATATGAAAAAACTTTTTATCCGTACAATATGGATCTTATTTGTATTGGCTTGGCTCGTATTCTTTGGCTCATTCTGGGCTATCAGCAAAGGCTGGATCGGCTACCAACCACCAATTGAAGACTTGCAGAACCCTATTGATAAATACGCTTCACAGATTATTAGTAGTGATGGAGAAGTGCTTGGCTCGTATGCCTTCAGTGGAGAAAATAGAGTTTATACACCTTACTCTCAAATCTCACCAAATGTCATCAACGCCTTAGTGGCCACGGAAGACGAACGTTACTTTGAGCATTCAGGGATTGACTTTCAGAGTTTAGCTCGTGTGCTGGTCAAGACGGTCATCTTACAGCAGAAAAGTTCGGGTGGTGGTAGTACTATTTCACAGCAATTAGCCAAGCAACTCTACTCCGAACCGACAAGTGGCTTCCTAGAGAGAGCTATGCAGAAGCCTATTGAGTGGGTCATCGCAGCGAAGTTGGAACGCTATTACTCTAAAGAAGAGATTTTGGCTCTCTACCTTAATAAGTTCGACTTCTTGAATAATGCCGTAGGGATTAACTCGGCAGCTTATACTTATTTTGGCAAAAAAGCTAGCGAACTCAAAGTAGAAGAGGCAGCTATGCTCGTGGGTATGTGTAAAAACCCTGCGATCTATAATCCTATCCAGCGTAAAGACAGCGACAAGCCTTTGCAACGCCGTAACGTCGTGCTAGGGCAGATGATGAAGTCAGGCTTTTTGACACAAACTGAGACGGACTCTTTGTCTAAACTTCCTATCATAACGGACTACTACAGCACTAACTTTAAGTCGTCAAAAGCTCCATATCTAAGAGAATATCTTCGCAGAATAATGATGGCTAAAGAGCCAGAACGCAAACACTATGCTTATTGGCAGAATGAAGAATTCAGAAGCGACAGCATCGCTTGGCGAACTAACCCTCTCTATGGCTGGTGTAATAAGAATCACAAGAGTAACGGCAAGCCTTATAACATCTATGCAGACGGCTTGAAGATTTACACTTCACTATCTTACCAAATGCAAACTTATGCCGAGCAAGCTGTAAGGAAACACCTTGCAGAAGAGCTTCAGCCTGCTTTTGACAGAGAAAAGAAAAGAGACAAGATGGCTCCTTTCTCACGTAACTTGACGAAGCGTGAGCGATGGAAGATTATCAAGAGTGCTATGCGTCAGAGTGAACGCTGGCGAGCTTCTAAAGCAGCAGATATGGCTGAGAAAGATATTATAGACAGCTTCGCCAAGAAAACAAAGATGAAACTTTGGACTTGGGAAGGTGAAGTTGATACTATCATGACCCCAAAAGACTCTATTCTACACTCAAAAAGTCTATTACGTACTGGATTTATGGCGATGAATCCTCACAATGGGCACGTACTAGCTTATGTAGGGGGAATTAACTTCTCACACTTCCAATATGATATGGTGATGAAAGGTAAGCGTCAGGTCGGCTCTACAATTAAACCCTTCCTATACTCTCTAGCAATGGTGGACGGCAATTCGCCTTGTGATAGTATAATGCACTCACAGCCAGAAATAGTTTTAGATAATGGTAAGATATGGCGACCACGTAATGCTAGCCGTAAACGTATTGACGAGATGGTATCTATCCAATGGGGCTTGCAACATTCAGATAACTGGGTTACGGCAACACTAATGAGCCGTACTTCGCCACATACTTTCCTTAGCCTACTGCGTAGCTTCGGACTAACTTCAGAGATTACCCCTACTCCTGCGATGTGTCTCGGTACACCTAACGCTTCGGTAGCAGAGATGGTCTCAGCTTATACAACATTTATTAATAATGGTATCCGTATCAGTCCGCTACTTGTCGTGCGTATTGAAGACCAGATGGGGAACGTCCTAGCCGAATTCTCGCCTAAGAAAGACGAAGTATTGCCTAGACACGCCGCTCAGAAGATGCTTTATATGTTGCAGAACGTTGTCGCAGGCGGTACAGGGCAGAGATTGAGATATAAGTATAACCTCAAAATGCCATTAGGTGGTAAGACAGGTACGACACAACGCAATAGTGATGCGTGGTTTATTGGCTTGTCGCCCGACATCGTAGCTGGTTGCTGGGTCGGTGGAGAAGATATGAGCGTTCGTTTCCGCTCAATGAGATATGGACAAGGAGCTGCCGCTGCCCTACCTATCTTTGCACACTTTATGAAGTCAGTCTATGCCGATCCTAAACTAGGTTACTCAGAAGAGACACACTTCAATCTTCCAGAAGACTTCTCGCCTTGTGCCGATAGCAATGACCAAGAGTCGCTCGGCAGTGAGTTCATTGAAGAGAGCTACATAGAAGATGATCTGGAACAAGATGTGGAACTGTCTAGCTTTATGGACTAATAAAAAGATATTATGGTAGCTATTATAGCTTTATGCCTACTCTCATCACTGATCACATTATTTTTTGTTATCTATCTATCTAAGAAGCCCAAAGAAGATACTTCTAAAGTAATAGACTTGGAGAGTCAAGTCAAGCTCCGAGACGCACTCCTAGAGCAACAAAAGTTAGAGAAGGAAAACGTCTTGGCTCAGAGCAAAGCTTTGCTAGAAAAGATTGAGCAACATCAGACAGAGAACCTCAAGCTGACAGCAGAGCTATCTCGTTGGGAGGAACGTTATCGTAACCTTCAAGAGCAATACGAGCTAGCTATTAAGGAAAAAGAGCATATCAGCGACAACTTGAAGAACGAATTTCAAGAGATTACAAACCGCTTGCTCAAGGAACGTGAAGACAGCCTAGAGAAACGTAGCTCCGAGACACTCAAACCTATTAGAGAAGACCTCAAAGCATTCAAAGAGCAAGTAGAGAAAAGCTATATCTTCGAGAGAGAACAGCGTACTTCACTCCAGAATGAGATTAAAAACTTGATAGACCGCAGTCAGGACTTGAGCAAAGAAGCTCATCAACTATCCGTTGCTCTCAAAGGCGACAGCAAGGTGCAAGGCGACTGGGGCGAAATGATACTTGATAGTATCTTGGAGCGTAGTGGACTGATCAAAGGCGAGAACTATGAGATTCAGCAAAACATCAAAGCTGAAGACGGCTCTAACCTCCGCCCTGACGTCATAGTCAAGTATCCAGACGAACGCTTTGTCGTCATTGACAGCAAAGTCAGCCTAAGTGCCTATGTGGATTACGTCAATGCTGAGAGTGATGAGGATAGAAACTCAGCACTGAAGCGACACATTCTCAGTGTACAGAAGCATATCGGCGAATTAACTTCTAAAAACTACTGCGACTTGATTGCTGGTTCGCCTGACTTTACCTTAATGTTTATCCCTAATGAGCCTGCTTATAACTTAGCTATGCAGACAGACCCTAAGTTATGGGAGACAGCTTACCAAAAACGAGTAGTATTAATCAATGCAACGAACCTCGTTACAGCCCTTCGTATGGTACAAGATATGTGGCGTAGGGACAAGCAGATTAAGAATGTGGATAAGATTTCTAAGAAAGCTGCCGATATGTACGACAAGTTCGTTACTATTGAGGAAAGCTTCCTCGCCGTAGAGACTGCTCTCAACTCCGCTCAGAAACATCTCACAACAAGCAAGGGGCAACTCTTGGACGGCCGTGGCAACCTCAAGAGACGAATGGAAGAACTCAAAGACATTGGCGGACTACAAACAAAAAAACAATTGAAAATCACAGAAATATTAGAAGATTAAGCTCTAATCTTTTGATAGAATTTTCAAAATAAGTACTTTTGTTTCTAGAATAGTTTTACATTACATTACACAAAAATGAACACTAACGCAAATAACATTGCAATTTTTGCAGGTTCTGCTTCTCATCATCTAGCAGAACAAATTGCCGAAGGATTGGGCATCAAACTAGGAGATATGGAGATTGAGCACTTCGCTGACGGTGAATTCTCTGTTTACTACAAAGACAGTATCCGTGGTAAAGATGTATTCCTAGTACAATCTACTTTCCCAAGTGCCGACAACTTAATGGAACTTCTGCTAATGGTTGACGCAGCAAAGCGTGCTTCAGCTCACTATATCGCAGCTGTCATCCCTTATTTTGGCTGGGCAAGACAAGATAGAAAAGATAAACCTCGTGTTTCTATCGGTGCAAAGTTAATTGCGGATATGCTTAGCAGTGCAGGTATCACTCGTCTGGTGACAATGGACCTACACGCAGACCAAATACAAGGGTTCTTCAACGTACCTGTGGATCACTTGTATGCTTCGACAGTGTTCTTTGACTACATCCGCAAGACAATTGACCTTGACAATGCCGTGATGGCGACACCTGACGTTGGTGGTGCTAAGCGTGCTAATTCTTACGCTAAGAGCCTTGGCATACCAATGGTTATCTGTCACAAGAGCAGAGAGAAGGCTAATGTTATTGCAGAGATGCGTGTTATTGGAGACGTTAAAGGTAAGGACGTGATCCTTATTGACGACATCGTAGATACAGCAGGCACAATCACTAAAGCTGCTGACTTAATGTTGGAGAGCGGTGCTAAGAGCGTTAGAGCTATTGCCAGCCACGCCGTACTTAGTGATCCTGCTACAGAACGTATTGAGAAGTCAGCTTTGACAGAAATGCTTTTCACAGACTCTATTCCTTTGCGTAAAGAAAGCTCAAAGATCAAAGTACTTTCTATCGCTAACATCTTTGCCGAAGCAATCAAACGTGTAATCAACCACGAATCAATCAGTGACCTATACGGATTGAAGTAAAATAAGTTAATACTTAATTACCAAAAACGACCGATGACAGCTTGTCATCGGTCGTTTTTGGCTTCTAATAGAAGAATTATCTTATTAATATTTCTATTATTTGAGCTAAAGTCTTGTAAATATGGATATTTATATGTAAATTTGCATACCATTACTCAAAAAAAGTTACCAAACTTATTTGACAATAATGAGGAGGAGCGTTTAATTCGCAACTAAACAGTTCTAAATCATAAGTGTAATAATTTTAGAAGTAAAAGAATAAATATAATGAAAAAAGGAATTCATCCAGAAGAATATCGCCCAGTAGTATTCAAAGATATGTCAAACGAAGACATCTTTATTACACGTTCTACAATCAACGCTAAGGAAACTATCGAAATTGATGGTGTTACTTACCCTCTAGTAAAGGTGGAAATCTCAAACACTTCTCACCCATTCTTCACTGGTAAGGCTAAGCTTGTGGATACAGCAGGACGTGTTGATAAGTTTATGAACCGTTACGGTAACCGTAAAAAGTAAACTATCAAGCAACATCTCTATTTCATAAAGAGATATTTTAAATTAAACAGCAATAAGGCTATTCTCCACAAGGGGAATAGCCTTATTGTTTCATCTAAGATAGGAGTTTTACTAGCTACAAACGAACTTTATTTTCTGATAATCAGCTATTTTTTCTCATTTTCTCTTGTTTATCCAATTAATTGTTGTACCTTTGACTTGTTCAATAAGAATACCTATCAATTCTTCAAGGTAATACGTAAGTTCATTTTTGAGTTAATCTTCTCTGTCTTTATTTTATTCATCCTTTTTGTTTTGACTTATTCCGAGACTCTTTTGGGAGGCTTTGTTGTATGTTTAGGTACTTAAAGGACAATTGAATTTATAATTAAAATATAGCAAAGAAATGCAAGAAGGAACAGTTAAATTTTTTGACGCAACTAAAGGATTCGGATTTATAAAACCAGCAGATGGTAGTTCAGATTTATTCGTACACGTAACAGCTATCAATGACGAAATCACTGATAACGACAAAGTACAATACGAAGTAGAAGAAGGACGTCGTGGCTTGAGTGCTGTAAACGTAAGCCGTATCTAATCAAGATAGTTAAAAGTTAAAGCGGGTGAACCTGATGGTTCACCCGCTTTGCTTTTATTTCTAGCAGTAACTACTACCCTATCCCCTACTCTTAGTCAAAGATACGCTGGCGGTAGTTCTTATCAATATCAAGTCTTGTCTCTTCGTCAGCTTGGAAATTCTCAGACTCTTGAAGCTTCTGCATTATTTCCTTTTCAGACTTAGAAAGTGTCTTAGGAATATACACATTCACGTTCACAAGCAAGTCGCCTCGCCCATAGCCATTAACTTCTGGAAGCCCCTTACCACGCAAACGTAGGATCTTTCCAGGCTGTGTTCCTGCCTCAATACGTAATTTAGCCTTACCTTGTATCATTGGCACTTCAACGCTCGTTCCTAGCGTGGCGTCAGCTACCGAAATCAGCAGATTATAAATTACATCATTGCCGTTACGGATTAGGTTAGGGTCTTCTTGCTCGTGAATTACAACTAGCAAGTCGCCATTATCTCCTCCACGTGGAGCGGCATTACCTCGTCCTCTAACAGTTAGTTGCATACCTTCGCCGATACCCGCTGGTATTTGGAAAGTTACCACCTCTTCGCCCCTTGTGATACCTTGCCCGTTACAAGACTTACAAGGGTCGGTAATCATTTCGCCCAAGCCTTGACATCGTGGACAAGTTGTCTGGCTCTGCATAGCTCCAAATAGTGTTTGTTGCACCTGCATCACCACGCCTTGCCCATTACATTGCGAACAAGTCTGCTTACCTCTTGGCGAAGATGTACCTTCTCCGTGACAAGTACTACAAGCGATGTCTTTCTTGAGCTTGAGCTTCTTCTCTACCCCTGCCTCAATGTCGGCAAGCGTTAGGCTCACTCTCGCTCTAAGATTAGTACCTCTTGCACGGCGAGGACCTCTACCGCCACCACCGAAGCCTCCAAATCCGCCAAAGCCTTCGCCAAAGATGTCTCCGAATCGGCTAAAAATATCATCCATATTCATACCGCCGAAGCCTCCGCCTGCTGCACTACTGCCTACGCCTGCGTGTCCATACTGGTCGTAGCGAGCCTTCTTCTGAGGATCACTAAGGACGTCATAAGCCTCTGCGACCTCTTTGAACTTCTCTTCTGCCTCCTTGTCCCCAGGGTTCTTATCTGGATGATATTTGATTGCTAACTTACGATATGCTTTCTTCAGAGTAGCTTCGTCAGCTGACTTATCAACTCCTAGCACCTCATAATAATCTCTTTTATTTGCCATTTTCTTCTTTCCTTATTGACCCACAACGACTTGTGCGTGACGGATTACTTTCTCATTTAGCTTATAACCTTTCTTGACACAATCAAATACTTTGCCCTTCTTGTCCTCTTCGGGAGCTGGGAAAGTAGCAATAGCTTCGTGTAGCTCGTCATCAAAAGCTTGGTCTTCTGTCTCAATCACTTGAATGCCTTGACGCTTGAGGTAATCCATCAACTTGTTATGAATAAGCTGTACGCCCTCCTTCACTGACTTCACATCTTCAGCTTTCTCAATATTTGCTAGAGCGATGTCTAGGTCATCAAGGACAGGCAAAAGGTCTTTAAGCGTCTTTTCGCCCCCGTTACGGATCAGCTCCGCCTTCTCTTTGAGCGAACGCTTACGATAGTTATCATACTCTGCCATTAGGCGAAGGTGCGTATCTTCCAATTTTGCATACTTTTCCTCAAGACTATCTTCACTCGTAGCCACATCTTCTGCCGAATTGTCAGTTGTTTCTGCCTTTTCTTCAGTTGCTTGAGCGCTTTCTTCTCCAGCATTAGTAGCTGTATCCTGAGCCATTTCTTGTTCTTCTGTCTGCTTTACTTCTTCTTCTGGTTTCATATAACACTTATTTTAGTCTATATTTTTATTTTTTATTAATATTCTATAACATAAGATTGCAAAGATAATGCCAACAATTTGAATAAAGTCCGATTTTATCAAATTCTTCGTATCTTTGCCCTTGAGAATTAAATAGAATTTATAGAAATGGAAAATATTATTTGTCCAGCGTGTAGCTCGGAATATACTTACGAAGATGGTGGTTTAACGATTTGTTCGATGTGTTTTCACGAATGGAATCAGAAGGATTTAGAAGAGGCTCAAGCTAATGAAGGCAAGATTTTTGATGCTAATGGCAATGAACTAAGCAATGGCGACACTGTCATTGTGGTGAAGGACTTGCCTGTCAAAGGAGCTCCGAAGCCAATTAAGGCTGGCACAAAGGTTAAGAACATTCGTTTGGTACTTGATAGTGATCACAATATAGATTGTAAGATAGATGGTTTTGGCTCAATGGCTTTGAAGTCTGAGTTTGTACGCAAGGGCTAATCCTCTACAAAGATTATAATAAAGCAGTTCGGTGAAGTTTTTCACCGAACTGCTTTTCTTTTTAAGCTTACTTTACTTGAAAAACTCAGCTCTAACTTTTTAAATTTCAGCTCAAACTCTACAGAATTGTCCTCACAATTTTTGAAATGTAAGCTCAAACTCCATGACTTATCAGCTCAATATTTTTTATTCTCAGCTCAAATCCACGAGCCGTGAGGAGCGAATTGTAATTTTCAACTTTCAATTCTCAATTTTCAATTAGCCCGTCGTGGCTCACGACCTCAAACTTTTTTCATTGTAGGACAAACTTTTGAAACAACAGCTCATTTCTATAAAATGCACAGGGCAAACCCACAAGCCGTGAGGAGTATTATTTTACCTTACAGCTCAAATTCCTCCAAAAAAAGAAGAATTAGGTATAATTAGTGCAAGTTAACGCAGATAAATTTCATCATTTTTCGCCCTTCTTCTCCTAACAAGAGCAAACTTTACCCTCGTTTTTTAAATTTAGAAAGCTCTTAAAAAAATATAACTAGAATAAAAAACATACAATATCAACAAAAAAAACAACACACTGATAGATAGATAGATAGATAGATAGATAGATAGATAGATAGATAGATAGATAGATAGATAGATAGATAGATAGATAGATAGATAGATAGATAGATA
>PDWI01002698.1_pt1 | contig 26284 bp, 23 predicted proteins | sample 1430891 | NCBI WGS metagenome assembly PDWI01 (sample SAMN01162508, study PRJNA174530) | Oral metagenome, whole genome shotgun sequencing project. | biome: Marine environment; feature: Marine mammal; material: Swab sample of the gingival sulcus; isolation source: swab sample of gingival sulcus...
AAGGAAAGCTTGAAGGAGTGTAGAAAGACCTACATGACTGAAAGCTTTACCTGTAGATAACGAAGCTAGAACTTAAATCAGCAATTAAAATAAGCCTGTTATTTTGCCATCTTCCGTTACATCGATTTTTTCAGCAGCAGGCACTTTAGGAAGTCCTGGCATTGTCATGATGTTTCCTGTTAATGCAACGATAAAACCTGCTCCTGCCGACACCCTCAAATCTCTAATAGTAATATCAAAACCTCTAGGTGCTCCAAGCAACGTAGCATCGTCAGAAAAACTACTCTGCGTTTTAGCCATACAAATCGGTAATTTTCCATAGCCATTTTCATTTAGGGTTTTTATCTTATTTTTGGCTAACTTAGTAAAAGCTACACCATCCGCTCTATAAATTTTCTGAGCAATCTTTTCAATTTTTTCTTCTATGCTATCTTCTAAAGTATATACAGGCTCAAAAGCATTGTCGCTTTCACATAATCTAATGACCTCATTGGCTAAATCAATGCCGCCCTCTGAACCCTTAGCCCACACATCAGATAATACAACGTTTACACCGAGTTCTTTACACTTATCTTCTATCAATTTCAATTCGGCATCAGTATCTGTTGGGAACTTATTGATTGCAACCACAACAGGCAATTTGAAGACATCAGTCATATTTTCGATATGTTGTAAAAGATTCGGCAAACCTTTTTTTAAGGCATCTAAATTTTCATTGCCTAAGTCTGCCTTTTTAACGCCTCCATGATGTTTCAAGGCTCTGACAGTAGCAACAATTACAACAGCGTCGGGCTTTAACCCTGCCTTAACACACTTGATATCTAAAAACTTTTCAGCTCCCAAGTCTGCACCAAAGCCCGCTTCTGTTACAACATAATCACTCAATTTAAGGGCAATTTTTGTTGCCATAATAGAATTACAACCATGTGCAATATTAGCAAATGGTCCACCATGAATAATCACAGGTGTATGTTCTAAACTTTGTACTAAATTTGGCTTTAAAGCATCTTTTAAAAGTGCCGCCATCGCACCGTGAGCCTTTAACTCTTTAGCTCTGATAGGTTTATCTTCCCTAGTGTAGCCCACTATCATTTCACCCAGTTTTTCTTTTAAATCTGTTATTGAACTTGCCAAGCACAACACAGCCATGATTTCTGAAGCAACTGTTATATCATAACCATCTTCTCTTGGCACGCCATGAGCCTTACCGCCCAAGCCACAAGTGATATTTCTAAGTTGTCTATCGTTCATATCAACAGCACGTTTCCAAGTTATTTTACGTACATCAAAGCCTAAGTCATTACCCTGATGAATGTGATTATCTAGCATGGCAGCAAGTAAATTATTGGCAGCTCCTATTGCATGAAAATCGCCCGTAAAATGCAAGTTTATCTCTTCCATAGGTAGTACCTGAGCGTAACCACCACCAGTAGCGCCACCTTTAACACCAAAAACTGGCCCTAAAGAAGGCTCCCTTAAAGCCATCATTGTTTTTTTGCAAACCTTACTCAAAGCATCTCCCAAACCAACCGTGGTAGTTGTCTTCCCCTCGCCAGCTGGAGTAGGTGATATAGCAGTAACTAAAATGAGTTTTCCGTCCTTTTCATTTGCCTTATCCTTTAAAATAGAATAGTCTATCTTTGCCTTATTTTTACCATAAAGTTCAAGGTAATTTTCATCTATACCCGCCTTATGCGCAATTTCTACTATGTGCTTTGCCTTACTAGCTTGTGCAATTTCAATGTCTGTCAAAAAACTCATCTGTTCTCCCTTCAAAAACTTCTAACCTAAAACTATATTCTATTTTTCCCTAAATTTTTTAATAACTCTAGTTTTGCTGATACTTCAATACTATCATCTAATTCATCTAAATCTACTTCTGCATGGGTCTTTAACAAAGCTTTTTTAATTATAAAATCAGCTAATTCTGGATTTTTTGGTAAGAGTGGCCCATGAACATAAGTACCTATCACATTACCATTATAAAACCCCTCATACTTTGACGAATAATAATTTCCATTGCCAAAAACTACCTTGCCAAAGTGCATCTCATCAGCACCATAAGTTTGTCCTCCATGATTTTCAAAACCTAATACATCAAATTTGTGATTATCTATTTCTACATCTAGATAGATATTACCAATACATCTATCATTTTTCTTCGACTTTTCAGTGGCATAATCAAAAAAACCTAGGCCTTCTATTTTTTCGCCCTCAGCGTTTACATAATACTTGCCAAACAATTGATAGCCACCACAAATAAGTAAGAAAAATGTATTATTATCCAGTGCTTTTTGTAAGCCTTCTTTTTTACTTAATAAATCCTTTGATAATATATACTGTTCCTTGTCTGCGCCACCACCCATAAAAATAAGATTGTATGACGAATAGTCCTTTTCTTCACCAATCGAACAAGTGTCGTATACAAAGTCTATACCACGCCTTTTACACCTATACTCTAAGGTTTTAATATTACCCTTGTCACCATATAAGTCCATTATATCGTGATACAGATGTAGTAGTTTTAGTTTCATTTTTTCCCCTTTTAGTTATTTCTATGAGTTCTCTTCACTTCGTTCGCTTCACTCACTACCACTATTTCCTCATCAAAAGTTCTCTAGTACTAAACAAGCCGGTGTAAGTAGATATAATATATTTATCACCATCCATATCTAACAACAAATCAATCGCCTTATTCACATCTTTTTCTATTATAATATGCTCAGCAATTTCACTAAGTTTAAACCTAATGCCTGCTTCGTAAGCTCTTTTTCCAGTTAAGATTACAGTTCCTAAATTGTGAATATTTTCAAACTGTACATCCCAAATCCAAGAAGTATCTCTACCATCTTGATCATTATCATTAAGTAAAAATATTAGTGCTTTTTGTTCACGATTATGTTCTATATACTTGATAATCTCATTACAGCCAGTTGGATTTTTAACTAAGTTCAGCAAAATTATCTTGCCATGTACTTTGACCTTTTCCATCCTACCTATACCAAGATTAAAATTAGAAAACACATCATCAATAAATTTAACATCAACCTTATTATTTAAAAGCACCGCAGAAGAGGCAAGTAGATTATATAAATGATAGGTAGCATCAATGTTATAGTGCAATCTTCTAAGCTTGTGCTTGTTCATTTTAACAACCTCAAAACTTTGATCATTTTTATCTAAATTACACAATAAATAGTCTGGCTTACTTGTCTTAAATTCACAATTCTTACAGGCAAATTTGCCAATATGAGAATACTGATAATATTCATATATAATTTCAGAATTACATAAGGGACAGAATTTTCCCTCTTTAGCCTCGCTATTCTCTTCGCTAGAATAATCTAAACGCTTCATGCTATATGTTTTAGCTTGTGCATTTGTGCAGGTGTAAAAAAATCTTTTGACATTGGGGTCATCTTCATTCAAATACAAAGTTCCTTTATATTCCCTTAAAACTTTTTCAATTTTAAGAATAATACTTTCCATTTCCCCTGCTCTATCTAGTTGGTCTCTAAAAAAGTTGGTAATTACAATATCCGTTGCCTTAATCTGTGGCAAATACTTAGCGAGAGTAAGTTCGTCCACCTCTATTACAGCAATTTCAGCATTTATCTTAAAATTTAAGCTAGCATTTTTTATTAAAAGGGTTGAAATTCCATATATTATGTTGTCGCCCCTTGAATTTGAGATTGTTTTAAAACCCGCTTTTTCAAAACTCTTAGATATTAAATTACTAGTAGATGTCTTACCATTGGTTCCTGTAATAAGAACTGTTACCTTAGGATAATCAAAGTGCTTTAAAATATCTTTACAAAACTTTATGGCAATTTGTCCTGGAAACGAGCCTGCATTACGACCAAGCAAGCTAAGTAATTTTACTAGAATTTTCCCGATTATCAGTGATATATATTTCATTTTTTCTCCAATTTGTTATTTTATCACTTCTATAATACCTTTATATTGAAAAAAACTCAATACTTAAAGTAAAGAGTTTTTTGTTATATTCATCATAGTAAGAGCTTTCGACTACGTGAATAGTAAGTAATCCTTGTCGATTTTTTAAACCCTGTTCCAAATCACCTCAATGTTACGTCGTAAAATGTGTATTTCGTTTGCGATATGCTTTAGTACGTGCAAACTCGAATACGCATATCTTAACTCATATACACTTTACTTACTATTCACTGCGCTCAAGATGATGGTTACATGTTCTTTAGTAAATCAGCCAGCTCTGACTTGCTTGCAGCACGCTTACCAGCTTCCTTGTTTTCATTGATAACATCAATTACTTCTTTTCTAACAACAGCAAAATCTTTAGGTGCATCAATCCCTAATTTGACCCTACCTTCCTTTGTTTCTAATATTTTAATTTCTATTTTATCATCAATTAGTATTGATTCACCTTTTTTTCGGCTTAAAACTAGCATAACACTAACCCCTCCTATTTTGTCTTAAAAAGAGGGTGCTTGTATGCCCAGTCTTCTTCTAAAATAATTTGTAAACCGATTCTCTTATTGGCATTGATAATAATAGGTGATCTTAAATTTAGGGTAGTATCTTTAATTTGGCTAGGCACAACGCAAATCCCAAAGACTTCGAGGTCTTCAGCACTATTTATGCCAAGCTTTTTGACACTATCTTCCTCTAGCGAAAAATCATAGTCTTCAACAAATAAAAACGGATCTGTTAGTACAAAAACTACATTTTCTTCCTTTGTAGACTGAAGCCAAACAAACGGGAATTCCTTAGAAAGTTCACCAACCATTATAAATTCTCTATGCTCTTCAAAACCAAAAATACCATCTGGAAATGATATAACTTCATCCTGTGTATATTCTACTTCACCAACGTAATCTGTAACAATTTTCATACTAAAACTCCTTACTTGTTTACAGCAAAACTTTTCCTAACAATCATTTAACACTAGCCCATTAAATCAACAACAGACATTTCTATGTTTCCATATTGTTCAACATAAATATCCACCTTGCTCTTTGTATACTGAATTTTAGGTTTGATAGGCTGAGTATTATTGACAAATTCAGCAGGCTTGTAGTTAATATCGACACTTCCTGGAATAACTTTAAATTCTGGTCTACTTTGTGGAATAAAACCTAAATTCCATTCATGCACAAACTGTTCAAAAGCATTATACATAGCTTGGTCTGGAATAGGATTTTGTGGATTTTCAATTGCCGCAAGTTGATTACCATGATCAACTGTTTTACCAATACCTTCTATTAGCTTTTGTTTACTAAAAGACACTGTTTCAGCAAGCATAGCAGCATTGCCCTTTAAGCCCACTTCCTCAAAACACTTTGTTTGGTCGATTTGCACTTTAACATGTTCTGTATGCATTTCAAGCCTTGAAGGTTCAGTATGTGTGTTCAACGTAATAGGAGGTCCTTGATCTATATTGAGTTTTGATGGCGTAGTTCGTACACCTAATTTAAGAGGCGTCGTTTTCAGCTGAACCATTGGCAAACGCATACTCATAACATTCATACTTTACTCCTAAAATTCCTTTTTCTTTATCTGATAAAGTCAACTAATGAAGGTTGGATTATTTTTGAGCCCATCGATAGTGATGCCTTATACACATTTTCAAAGTTTTTAAGTTGCATTATAGTCTCAGCCATATCAACATCTTCTACCTTACTTAAAGCCTCTGTAAAGGATAAAGTGTTATCCTTTGTTCTTTCAACCGCAAGCTCCATTCTATTGGTTTTAGCACCAATATCTGCTCTAACAGATAATATTCTGTTCAAGTGAACATCAATATTTGCTAAAAAGTTATTGATTTCTTCTTGATCATAATCATCAAGTGCAGAAATAAATCTATCGATATCTCGAATAAGTGTACTTTCATTTGATACCACAGGTTCTACCCTAACCTCTGGAATTACACCATCTGGGGTTTTTAAAGTTGAAAAAGCAAGGTGCTGATCAGGAGCTGTGCCAGCTAAACCAACTTTCACTGTATCTTCCCCTATGGTTTTATCTATGGCATCCTGTAAAGCCTTTCTATATCCGTCTACATCAACAAAGTTTGCATCTTTATCAATTTGAATTTTATGTCTTTCACCATTATAAATTATAAAAATTGGTGTAGATTTTAATTTTGCTTCGTTTTCTTTGACAAAATTATCATTAAAAGTAAATTTATCATACGTTAAAGTAGACTGTTTTGCATCTAGTCCTGGTTCAAAGTTTGCTCTATAATCTGGAGTAACATAAGTACCAGTAAAACTAGCTTTTTTTGTCATGTCAACACTTATCGTTTTACCTGCACCATATTCTTTATGCTTCACAACTAGTTCACCATTTTGATTAAAAAAGACATCAGCGACTTCAGATAGTTTGTTATTTAAAGCATCTTTTGCATCTCTTATTTTTTCTAATACTTTTTCTGGCTTTAATTTAAAACCATAACCTGTCAATTCACTAGTATCTACCGTGTACGTAGTCCCGTCAACTGTATAGATTAAATCTGAATTTCTATAATCTGAATTTTTACCATCTAATGTAAACTTACCAACTAATTGCGCCTTGGTAGCACTACGCCCTGTCTTTGTTTTTGAAAACTTTATGAAATCAGATTTACTGGTAATGTCAGCAGTATCTTTTTGTGTTGAACTTAGTGTTACACTGTGATGTTCTGTTGACGTTATATCTGCAATAGAAATGGTTTTATTATCAAAGTCTTTAGATACAATATGCAAATCAGGTGCTGTGTAAGTGACATCCACAACAGCTGTTAAAAGTTCTCCCTTTGAGTTTACAGCAGCATCAAAGCCTGCCTGTGTCAACGCTTCAACCTTATATTCTTTACCATTTACTTCAATCACTAAAGGGGCTGCAGCACTGGCTGTTGCACCACTTAAATCAGCATTTAACTCATGTTTTTTAAGACTTTTTGCCCTAATAACTAAATTATCATGTTCGTCAAAATACACATCAGCAACATCTTCAAGTTTAGAAGTTGCTGGTGCTGGAAACGCAGGAACTTGTGCCTTTCTATATCGTTGTACAATTAAAGCCTTATCAATTGGTGTTTTTGTCCCATCCAGCAATCTTTCATCCACATCATACTCAACACCACCTAAAATAATATTTAGGTTATCTCCAGTATAATTTTTATTTGGGTCAAATCTACCCTGTAAAACGCCAGTATCCTCTTCAAATTCAGCACCACTTGAATCAGTCATCATGTCACTAAATATATTGACAACATGGTCAAGAGGAATTGTTTGACCATACTCATAACCTTCGTGTTGCCAAATTAACTTAGGTTTAGTAGCAAAAGTCGTTGGATCACTATACTCTATTTTCATATCATTTTTATTTTTAGCTTTATTTTCGATTGTTAATATTCGCTCATTTGTTACTGGATCTAATATACAACTTATATTGGCTACTTCTGATAATTTTTTTACATTGGGTGTACCATTGTTACAAGTCGCATCCTTAAAAGCATCTTCTATCGTAGTAACTGACAAAGGTGAAGGATCAAGCGTATTAGTATTTACTTCATATTGTTCATCGCCAATCTTAACGCTTATCGTTTTTCCTGCATAAGATTGATCATGCTTAAATACACCTTGTAAAGCATAAGTATATGGCTTATTTCTTAATCTAAACTTTGTACCATCCATGTCTAAGACACCAGAAACTACTGCGCCTGTTGTCTTATTAAAATGTTGTATTGACATATCAACTTTGCCACGTTTTTTACTTTTAATTACTAAGTTATCTTGCTCAAATTCTATTTCTGCCACATCAGATAACGTTTGCTTACCATACTTCGCAGCTCCAAAAACCTTAATGACATCTTCTTTTTTTAGTGGCGTTGCAACACTACCTTGTAATTTAGAATTGTCAACAGCAAATCGTTTGCCATCTATTGTTATTATGGTGTTTGCAACATTATAATCTTTTGTAAAATCAAACTGCCCTTCTAATCTAAATCTTACGTTATCATAATCTTCGTAATCGTTTTTAACCACACCAAAAATTTCTAAGCCATTGGTTGTCACTTGTATTTGTTCTGCCGAACCTACTGCATATTTAATTTTTTGTGGTCTAGCAACGTCTCTATCTGTGATATCAACATTATAAGTAACCACTTCTTTACCATTAACCATTTCTGTTTTTAATAAAGGCTTATCATTTTGATAACCAGAAAAAATGTATTTTCCGGCATAATTAAAGTTACCTGCACTGACAATATGCTTTCTTAGTTCCATTACTTCCGCTTTTATTTTTTGTAATTCTTCTGGTGAGTTAGTGGCTGTATTGGCAGCCTGAACACCCAAATCTCTTGTTCTAGCTACGGCTGAACTTAGATCAACAATGGCACTTTCACTTACTTGATACCAACTTAAAACGTCTCTGATATTATTGTTATATTGGTCTAATTCACTTAAATCAGACTTGAATTTTAAAATTTTAGATATGCCAATCGCATCATCAGATGGTCTATGGATTCTTTTGCCATCGGATCCTTGTTTCTGTAATTTTGACATCGCAAACATATTTCTATTCAAATTATGCAAAAGCATATTCGACATCATATTATTGGTAATTCTCATCTTTCATCACCTCTTTATCTACCTACTAGACCGAGTCTGTTTATAACAGTATCCAGCAGTTCGTCCATTGTAGTAAGCATTCTAGCGTTTGCATTGTATGCGTGCTGGAATTTAATCATATCGCTTACTTCTTCGTCAAAAGAAACCCCCATAACAGATTGTCTTCTGTTTTCTATCTCAACTATTAAAAAACCTTCGTTTTTTTCCATTCTAGCTGCTTCCTGACCATCTACACCAAGGTTTGAAATCAAGCTTTTAACGTAATCATCTGAACTTCCCCAGTCAAAAACTTGCTTATTATAACGCATATCGTTCATCTTTAAAGCGTTATGACCATTACCTGGCTTGCCTTGTCCAGATTCTGAAGCAGCAAACTTTGTAATATCAAGGTCTAAATCCTTTGATAACTTCAGCTGATCAGCTGGGACTCTATCAACCAAATAGTATTTATTATCTAGCAACTTAACTGACTTATTAGAGTTGTCAGGGTTGTTATTTAAAATTTCTCTGATATTTTTGGCAATTATTAAATCATTTTTTTCTTTTTTAAAATCTTCGCTTGTTCCCTTTAAAACCTGCTTTGTTAAATCTAAAGGTTCACCACTATTCAAGCCTTTTTCAAGTAAATATTCTTTATAATCTTGAGATGACATACCATTTTTTGTAAAAAACATCACACCCTGATTACCTGCTAAATCAAAACCATCTTCATGAATTCTATTTAATTCGCTAGACATCCTATCAACATAGTGATTTAATTTGTCCATATAATATGGAATACCTTTTCTATCACCGTCAATACCATCTCTCATATCAATTAAACCTTTTAATCGACCAGAATATAAGTTGACATCGCCACCCTTTTCCCAAGCAATATCGCACAATTTGTCAACATCATCAGCGTTTTCTTTTTTTACTCTATCCACAGTTTTTATTGTATCTAATTCATAGTGTGAAACAAGAGGCTTGCCACCTAAAAGTACGTGAAAATGTCTTTGAGAATCTTCAAAATACTGAACATTAACAAGTTCAGATAATTTATCTATCACTAGATTACGCTGGTCTCTTAAATCATTAGAGGTTGCTCCACTTAATTCTGTTAAAAAGATACTTTTATTCAAATCTCTAATCTGCTGAGCATATCCGTTTACTTCTGAAACTGTTGTTCTCACCTCAAAATCAACTTGCTCTTGCAATTGCCCTAACTTAGCATAAATGTCTCCCACACTTTCAGTATAAGCAATGGATCTCTGACGAACAAGTGCTCTTGTTGTCAAAGATTCTGGGTTTTTTGCCAGTTCATGCATAGCTGCAAAAAAGTCATTGACAACCGTTGTGAAACCAGTATCAGTAGGCTCATTAAAAATGTTCTCTATATTTTGTAACATTTCTGAACGAACTTTCCAGTCACCCTCTTTTCCTTTTTCAAGTCTTATTTTTTTATCGTAGAATGCATCTCTTATCTGTATAACCGATTCAGAGTCTACCCCTCTACCTAAAGTACCTTGTAAACCCGGCAAAACATCTGGCCATTCAGCCTTGGTGTCTAGTCTTTGTCTTGAGTAGCCCGGCGTATTTGCATTAGCTAAGTTGTGTGAAACAACTTGTAAAGAACGTTGGCTTACAAAAAGCCCCGTTTTAGCTATATTTAATCCAAAAAATGATGAACCCATCGCTCTTCCCTTTCTATTTTTTTATTATATAATGTGTAATAATTATAATACCTATACTAAATCTTAACGTCAAAGATACTTTTATCAACTTGAATCGTCTTATCCTTAGCATCTTCTGCATAGCCAGCATCGTCTTCTGTAAGACTTCTTGCTAGTTCCATAGTATAATCAATATACTCTATTGACTGTTCTAATAATTTTGTATTTAAATCATTTACTTCTAAAATTTTATTAATCACACCCGCTAGTGTTGTACTCTTTTCTTTTAACCTAGTTTTTTCCTCTGGATTAAGATATTCCATCATTTCATCAATAGTGTCAATTTTTGGAATATTCCTAAATTTACAAAAACCATCGATTACCTGAGCTCTAACGTCTTCCAAGTTCACGATGGTCTTTACAAATCCTTGTTCTTTTTTGGTGATGGCGTCCAATGCCTTCACATCGTTTTCTATTATTATTTTTTTCTTTTGCTGTTCAATCTCCGTTAACTCAGCATATATCTGACTTTCCTTATCCATTATCTCCAGTAAGTCAGCAAAATAATGTTCCATAATTTCACCCCTTTTTAAGCACCACAAAACATATAACCAATCCATTGTATATGTTTTAGGTGAATTTTAGTATCCCAGTATTACCTCTGCGATTTTTTCAGAATCTATTTTATATGAGCCATTTTGAAATTGCTCTTTAAGTTCTGCAACCTTTGCTTCACGCACTTCTGGCATCTTCTTCAATTCTGAAAAAGCCACTTGAAATTGCTTAGCTGATGAAGAAATCTCTATCTTATCAGACTTCATACTCTTAGGTTTAGAACTTGCGGTCTTACTTACTTGCTTCTTGTAATTTTTTACAGACCTTATAACCTGAGGCGTATAATTAATTTTCATTATTTTCCCCTTTCTTTTTTTTCTATCTTTTTACTTTTTATATCATGTTGCTATAAATTTCAAAAAACTTTTTAATCTATAACGCTTTTATCGGCACCTTTAACTTATACTTTAATTTTTTTTATATATTTTTTTTAGTTTTTTTTGTAAAATCTATCAAATATGTACAATATTACCCTAACGAAAAATTTAGGGTTGAGCGTGAAAAACACATAGTCCATAAGCCTCAATATTTAATAGTTTCAACGCTCTTGCAGATGACCTCATTGTTGCACCTGTTGTTAAAACATCATCTACTAGTATCACTTTTATCGGTGAATTTGTATAAATCTTTAAAGAAAAAGCATCCACCATATTTTCTATACGATCTATTTTGTTTAACGTTTTTTGCTCTTTGGAATCTTTGTCTCGTTGCAAAAACATTTCATAAGTTATATTAAGTGAGCTAGAAAGCTTTTTAACAATATCCGCTATATGATCAAAACCTCTTTTTCTTAATTTATATTTTGAACTTGGTACAGGAATAATAAAATCTATGTCAGCTACATTGATGTTCTCTCTAATTTTTTCTTCAAGTAAAGAAGCAAAACAATAAGACAATTCCCTTTTTCTACCATTTTTATAAGCATATAAATTTGTTTTCGCTTGTTCTGTTAGTTTGTATGATTTTATAAAAGCATTAAAATCAATATCCCCTTTAGCACAGGTTTCACAAATTTCAAATGACCTATCTTGCATTGTGATACCACAATACTTACAAGAATAAAAATTGCCGCATAGTTCAGTATAACAATCATTACACAAATAATGTTTATAGGGTCTTGTTCTCTTTTTGCAAAACATACAATATTCATCTATTGGAAATAATAGGTTAAGAGCATCTTCAAAAATTTCTTTCATTCTATTTATCCTCTTTATTCTTCCTTTAAAGCAATTAACCTATCTTTTAAAAAACTTTCAGTTTTTCTATAATCATTTGAATTAGCCGCTAACTCGAAGTTATAAACATCTCCTGCTATCACAAAAAGTTTTTTTGCTCTTGTTACGGCTGTATACATTAGTTTTTTATTCTGCATAACTGGTGGCACAAAAAACGCTGGCAGAACTACTACATCAAATTCGTTTCCTTGTGATTTATGAACTGTCATAGCATAGGCTAAATCAAGTTCTTTTCTTAAAATATTTGGTTTGTAAAAAATTTCCTTGCCATCTAAAAATTTGACATTGATACCACTTGTGCTGGCACTTGTTATAAAACCAATATCACCATTAAAAACACCAGCGCCTTCTTCGCCCGTTTCCTTATTTATCCACTCTACATTATAGTTATTTTTAATCTGCATTACCTTATCACCTGCTGCAAATTTTTCAAAATATAGATTGTTTGATAGTGGATTTAACACTCTTTGCAACTCCTTGTTTAAGTTTTCAACCCCTAAAATACCTCTTTTGATAGGACTTAATACCGTGATCGATTCAAGCGGTTCATAATTAAAAACTCTTGGAATTCGTTGACTCACTAATTCTAATACTCTATCAAGCGTGTTTTGATTACCTCTTTCTGAAAAATAATAAAAGTCGCTGTCTTTTTTGTTATATTCAAAGTTTCCGCCATTTAATATAATATGTGCATTATTTAAAATTTCACTGTTTTTTGCTTGTCTATGTATTTTGCTTAATTGTTTCGTGTTGAACACTTTGCTTTCTATCATATCTATAAATGGCATGCCTGCACCTACTGGCGGCAACTGATTGGCATCACCTATTAAAACCAGTAGTGAACCTGATGGTATTGCACTCAAAAGCGAGCTAAAAAGTCTGGCATCTACCATAGAAGCCTCGTCTATAAAGATAATTTCAGCATCAAGTGGATTCTCTTCGTCCCTTAAAAAATATAATACACTATCATCCTCATCATACTGATACTGAAGCATCCTATGAATTGTCGAAGCCTCTAAACCAATAACTTCTTCCATACGTGAAGCAGCTCTACCTGTTGGGGCTGCCTGCAACGTTCTCAAACCTAAGCTATTTGCCCTGTGTATCAGTTCCTTTAATATTGTCGTTTTACCAGTTCCAGCGGCTCCAGTTAAAATAAATATCCCCTCATCAAAGGCGTGAAAAAGAGCATTATTCTGTTCTTTACTTAAATCGATTGAAGACTTTATATTTTCAAAACTACCAAAAGGTTTATATGCTAATGAAAGCCTCAAGAGATTATCCACTATATTGGATTCCCACTCAAAAGCTTCACTTAAATATAAATAGTGTTGATTGTCCTTACTTATTTTAATAAGTCGATAAAAATCTATTAAGCGTTCAATAGCATCAACAAAAACATCCTCTTCTATGATGATTTTTTCTTTTAAACGTTGAAACAAATTAAATTCAGACACACATAAGTTCCCATCTAAATAGGTAAAATTCTGCATTTCATACATTATAATAGCATCTATTCTCTTTGATGAAAACTGGTCAAAGCCGTTTTCTAAAGCGATTTTATCTATTATTTTAAAGCCAATCCCCTTAATTTCTGCTAAGAGTCTATACGGATTATCTCTTACTATCTCAAGGCTTTCTTCTTTGTATTTTGAATATATTTTATTAGACTGGGCAAGACTAAAACCCATTTTGCTAAGTTCATACAGACTATCAGAGGCTTCAAAATGTTCCTCAACAGATGCCTTGATTTTTTCTAAGCCTTTTTTACCGATACCCTTAACCTCTAAAAGCCTATCTATATCTGTTTTCAATATATCTAGGCTTTTATCTTTAAATTTATCAACGATTGCCTTGGCATTAACTGGTCCAATGCCCTTAAATGCTCCTGAGGCTAAAAAGTTGATGATGTCGTCTTCTCTAACTGGCTCAAAAATTTTATATGACACAACATTAAATTGAAATCCGTAATTATCATTAAAATCTTCTATGATCTCAAAATCATAGCTAAAGCCCTCTTTCAAATCTGGCATAATGCCAGTTATTTTTTGTTCTTCATTATCTAAATCTATAAAAGCTACTTTAAATCCAGAATCTAGTGATTCATAAATTATTTTTTTTACTTCGGCTTTTATGTTGATCTTCTGCATTTATCTTTTTCCTACATCGTATATTTCACCAACAGCTTTTGGACCTGCTGATTTTCCACTAAATATTACTAAAGCTACTATGGTTAAAATATATGGAAGAGCAGCAAAAAGTTCGCTAGGAAAACTACTTAGGAATGATATATCCGTTGCAAAAATAGCTAACACTTGTGAAAAAGCGAAAAATAGACTTGCTGCCAGAACACCAAACGGGTTCCATTTACCGAAAATGAGAGCTGCAAGAGCTATAAAGCCTGTGCCATGTACACTTAGTGCTGTAAACTGGGTATCTTGAGTTAAAATCATAATACCACCAGCAAGACCTGCTAAGGCTCCTGATGATATGACACCAATATATCTAACTTTTACAACGCTAACACCTGTACTTGCCAAAGCATGTGGATTTTCACCAGATGCTCTAAGTCTAAGTCCAAAACGAGTTTTATAAACGATAAACCAAATAATAAATACAAGGGCAAAACCAATATAAACTGTATAATAAATATTGGTAAAGAAAATTTTTCCTATTATTGGAATATCACTTAATCCCTCATAAGTTGTTTTTATAAAACCATTTGTAAAACTAGGTGTTCTTTTTTGGTCAAAAAATATTTGTGTGAAGAAAACTGTAATTCCCGCTGCTAAAAGGTTAATCGCTGTACCCGAAATAACTTGGTCTGCCTTTAAGTTAATACAAACAAAAGCGTGTATTACAGAAAACAAAGCACCAAACAGAGTCGCTAATAAAATACTAAGAACAGGTATCATGTCTGTACCAAAGCTAGTTGCACCCATATACGGAGTTAATACGATAACAAATGTTCCCGCAATAAAACCACCGATCATCATTATTCCCTCTAAAGCTATATTGACAATACCACTTCGCTCACTCATTAAACCACCTAGTGCGGCAATGAAAATTGGTGTCGCATATATCATTGTTAAAGGAAGCATTGAAAAAATAATATCTGTGTTCATTACTTACCTCCTTTCAACGCTTTATTTTTATTCATATTTAAAAGTATATCTCTTAAACCATCTTTCATCGCAATAAAAAGTATTATAAACGCTGAAATCAACATTGTTATTTCCAGTGGTATTTTCTTAATTTGAAGTAATCTGCCAGAGTTATCCAAGCCCCCAAATACCAGAGAAGCAAAGAACACTCCTAAAGCTGAGTTTCCGCCTGCAAGAGCTACTGCAATGCCTGTAAATCCGTAACCTTCAAAGCCACCTAAGTATCTACCAAAACCAAAAGTACCAAGTGTTAATACCACGCCTGCTAGTCCAGCAAATCCACCAGAAATCATCATCGATAGGATCACACTTTTTTCTACTTTGATACCAGCATATCTGGCAGCTTCTTGACTATTTCCAACAGCTCTTAATTCATAACCAAAACTTGTTTTTTCTATTATGTAGTGAAATAGAATAATTGATATTACAACAACAACAAAACCCCAATGAAACCTAGAGTTTGCTGTAATACTCGCTAAAAATTCACTTTTTAAAGAGGCAGTCTCGGGAATTGGTGGTGTTTTCATACTGGCAAATCCTGGTAATTTTGCCATTAAATAATTAGACGCATGTAAACCTACATAATTGAGCATTATGCAAGCAACAACTTCATGTACTCTAAACTTTGATTTTAATAAACCTGGAATTGCCCCCCATAATGCACCCGCAGAAAATCCAGCTACTATTGCAAGGGGTAAATGTATTGCCATTGGTAAATCAAAAAGTAAAGCAACCGCAACCGAAGCAACCGAACCCATCATCAGCTGTCCCTCAGCCCCAATGTTAAATAGTCCGGTTCTAAATGCAAATGCTACTGATAGCCCAGTTAAAATGATCGGCATTAGTGCTACGCCATATTCACCTAATACTCTAGGATTAAAAAATCCCTTTTTACCAATTTTTGATAAATCCATTCCCGTTATTCCTTTAAAAATTCCTTTTAAGGCGTCTAATGGACTTAATCCTGTAATTAGTAATATAATAGATGCTACTAAAAAAGCACATACTATGGCAAATATAGACATAAACAATTTATAATTTTTTTCTGATGTTATTGAACTTATAAATTTTTTCATTCTTAAACACCTACCTTTTTAGAACCTGACATCATCAAACCAATTTCTTGCTCATCTGTCTTATCTGCATCTACTCTTCCTACAATTTCACCCTCAAATATTACGTTAATTCGGTCAGCTAGTGCTAATACTTCATCAAGTTCTAAAGAAACTAATAAAACTGCTGCACCATTATCTCTTGCCTCAATTAACCTTTTATGTATATATGAGATTGCACCAACATCTAAGCCTCTTGTCGGTTGAACAGCTATCACCAAACTAGAATTTCTATCTAATTCTCTACCAACTATTGCTTTTTGTTGATTCCCACCAGACATACTTCTAGCAATTGTTTGTGTCCCTCTAGAGCTTCTAACATCAAACTGTTCTATAATATTTTCTGCTTTATTGTTTATTTCATTATAATCTAAGATACCTTTTTTTGAAAATGGTTCGTTGTAGTATGTTTGTAGAACTATATTTTCAGACAAGGTAAAATCTAAAACCAAACCATGTTTGTGTCTATCTTGTGGGATATGCGATAATCCCGCAAGCGTTCTTTCCCTAATACTCAAGTTTGAAATATCTTGATTATTTAGGAATATCCTACCACTCTCTTTTTTTAATAAACCTGTGATGATTTCAACAAGCTCCTTTTGACCGTTTCCGTCAATTCCTGCAACGGCTAAAATTTCACCTGCTTTTACATCTAAATTAAGGTTTTTCAGTCTTTTTACCTTTTTATGATCTGTATATGATAAATTTTCCACTTTAAGCACTGTTTCTTTTGGTTCTGCCGGTTTTTTATCAACCTTAAAGTCAAATTCTTTGCCAACCATCATTTCAGCTAAATCTTGCTCAGTAACATCGCTGATATTTACAGTATCTATATATTTTCCTCTTCTTAATACTGTGCATCTATCACAAGCCATCATTATCTCTTTCAGCTTGTGGGTGATAAGGATTATAGACTTGCCTTCACTTGCAAATTGCCTCATTATCTTAATTAACTCTGTTATCTCTTGAGGAGTTAAAACGGCAGTTGGTTCATCAAAAATCATTATTTCGGCTTTTCTATAAAGCATTTTTAAAATTTCTGTTCGTTGTTGCATACCAACAGATATATTCTCTATTTTTGCATCTATATCAACTTGCAAGCCGTATTTTTCTGATATCTCTTTTACAACTCTTCTTGCGTCATTTATATTATTTTTTTTAAGGAGCATTCCTTTCTCTTGACCAAGTATGATATTTTCTGTCACTGTAAAATTGTCAACTAACTTAAAATGTTGATGCACCATTCCTATGCCAAGTTTGTTAGCAACGTTTGGATTTGGTATATCACATGCTTTACCGTTAATTTTAATTTCACCTTCTTCAGGCTTATACAAACCAAATAGTACGCTCATAAGAGTAGATTTTCCCGCACCATTTTCTCCTAAAAGTGCGTGAATTTCACCTTTTTTTAGTTTAAAATCTACATTATCATTAGCTACTATTCCAGGAAATATTTTTTTAATTCCTGTCATTTCAACAACATAATCCAAACTGTCCTCCAATACTATTCAAACGCTATGCTATTATTCCAGAAAATAGTGTAAATAAGTATGTAACAATTCCAGAAATTGGTAGTAAATCAACACCAAAAAGCATGTCGGAAAAAACAAGTGTCAACAAAATAGGCATGCCATATCGCTGATATTTTGCTTCTTGCAATGGGTTCAACTTAAATAGAACAGCGATTATATGGCTTCCATCAAGTGGAGCTATCGGTATTAAATTAAATACCCCTAAACCAAAGTTAATTAAACTTATATATAAAACTAAATTAAATATAAAATGCTGTATTGATTTATTCTGTGCCTTTAGCATAAATGAAAAATCATTTAGTAATCCACCGCAAATAAATGCAAAAACGATACCTAGTAAAAAATTCGATAAAGGACCAGCTAATGCAATGATAACTCGTCCAAGTTTTTTCTTTTTAATATTGTTTGGATCATAGACAACCGGTTTTGCCCAACCAAAACCGACAAGTGCTATCATTATAAAGCCAACTGGGTCTATGTGTTTAATTGGATTTACAGTTAATCTTCCCCTATGCATCTGACTTTTGTCCCCAAATAGATAGGCAACATAAGCATGTGCAAACTCATGAAAACTTAACGCCACAAGTATTGCTGGCAAAATAAAAACCATCTCTTTTATTCTATCTAACAACTTATCTCTCCTAAAATATTTATATGTAATTGTCTTGTATTTCATTATAAGTTTACAACAAATCTTGGCTAATAGTATGTAAATTTATTTAATATTTTTACTTACTATTATTTTATGGTGTTTAGTTGTTTTTACCAATAACTTTACAGCAATTTTACTACGTGCCACTCATCTTTTTTCTTCAAAAAATTTTTTAATAAGACTTTTACTTTGTTTTGATAAAATGCCTGATTTTAAAGAAAGTTGTGCTAACTTAATTTTATTTTCACCTATTCCAAAACGTCCATTTATCCCACCCATATTATAATCATACACAGAAAAAATTAACTCGCAAAAGCGAGCTTCTATTATTGCACCTAGACACATTAGACAAGGTTCTAAGTTAACATAAATTTTACATTCATTTAAACGCCACCTACCTAAAACTGATGCCGCTTCTTCAATTGCCAAAATCTCTGCATGGGCAGTAGGAACTTTGTTCCCTTCTTTTTTATTATGCTTTTTTGATATAATCTTACCATTATGCACTATAATACAAGCAACTGGAACTTCAGAAGAATCATATGCAACTTCTGCGTGTTTAAGCACTTCTGACATTATTTCTTTATCACTAAGCATTTCTTATTCAGGTTCAATAAACTCAACTATATTAACTATTCTTTGTATCTCATATCCAATCATAGCATTTTGAGATTGCTTATACTGTGACCTCTTTTCGATTCTATTTTTAAGGTCTTGTATTTTTTCTTCTAGCATTTGAATTTCTGCTTTATTTTCTGTATCAAGTTCTTCCGCTTTTTGTGCAACATCTTCAAGCACCTCATTCAAAACATCAATTCTTTGATATGCATCAGATAATAAGTCATCAATTTGGATTGAGCTTGCCCTTATAATGCTTAATACAGATTCTCTCTTAACATCTATTGGTAGATTTTCTGGCAAGGTTCTACCATATAATTCAATCATAAATACAGTTTCACTCATCTGTCTTATAAGATTGTTACAGTCATATATAGACTCAATATTCATCAAATGATTTTCGCCAACCATTTTATCGTAATCTATACCACCTGTTTCTGAAGTTTCAATGTGCTCATCCACTGCCGGAATAGTTTCAGAATTAACACCTTCTTCATATACAAAGCCCTGACCTTGATATCCTGTTTCTTTTAAGTCATCAATTTGCTTTTGAAGCTCATCATCAATGAGACTATGTATACTTGATTTGCTTTTTTGCTCATCATTTGGATAAAAAGCACTATCTGTATCGTAATTATAGTCGTTATTTACTGGTTTTTCTTCAGTAAAGTTAGCTTCAATATTATTAATTTCTGGCGTTGATGATTCAGTTACTTTATAATCACTTGTTTCACTGAAACTTGGTTCTGAAGCCACATTAAAATCTGTCACTAAATTTTCGTCAATACTCACACTCTCTGTTTCAAGTGTAATATCATCTAGGCTATTCATTATACCATTTATATCAATATCGTCTTTATCATCAACAGCATCAAGTTTCACTTCAGTAGCACTATTTAAACTTGTAGAATCAGGCTGACTCTCCTGACTACCAAATAGCGCATTTAATTCATCTTCCAAACTTTTTACTGAGTCTGTATCTTCTAGCACAGTGAAATCATCAGATTCTTGAATATTGAATTCACCTGTTTCTTCTACTACTGGGCTTTCTGTAATTGTAACATCTTCACTGCTTATCGCAGTTTCTGTTTCTTTGCTATCCCCCCAGAACATTTTTTCTACACTTGATTCAGCCTCTAGAGAAGATTGCTCTGGCTCTTCCTGAACTTTTACAGGTTCTTCTTTTTTTCTACTCAAATTTAATGAACTAAACAATTTATCAAGTTGCTCTGATAAATCCTTTCCTTTTTTCTCATTATTTTCATTCAAGTCTTTTTTGTTGTTATCTTCCACCAGTATCCTCCTCATATTACATTTTTTGTTCTAAGCGTAATAAAAGTTCGTTTGCTTGTTCAATAGCCAAACCCAATTTTTTGTTTGACTCCTCAATATTTTTTAATTCCAAAGACTTACTATTGATAATGGTATCTAAATGCCTATTACTTATTAGCAAATCTTCTTTGTATTTAATCTCATTTTCCTCAATGAGCTTTTCTAACTCCGTTATCCTACCTTTGCTATCGGTTAGTTCACAGTTTAAATCAACAACTTTAAGAAGAACCTTATCTCTTGGTTTTCGAGTTTTTCTTCTCTTGATACTCTTTTTAATTAAATTAACACCAAAATCGCTCACATAAGTTATCCCTTCTTCGGTCTTCATGTGTGCTATTATTTCTGGCTTTAATTGTTCAATTTTTTTGTAGATAGTTACTTTACTTACTCCAAGAACCTCAGCTACTTCTATAACTCTATACATTCTTACCTCAAACTAATTCAAATGACTTCTTATTCTGTTATGTAAATCATTAAGCTCTCTAGTGTAGTTTGCTGTTCTTTCTAATTCAGAAACTATTTTTTGATTTAAAGAGTTAAGCTGATTTTTTTTAAAATTAATATCTGCTTTTATACTATTCAAATCACTTTCATCAACAATACTCTTCTCGTTTTTACCATGCAGAACATCTTCATCTTTTAACTCATCATTATGTTCAAAAGTTTTATGTTCACTGTTTTCTTCAACAACACTGCTTACAGCGTCAACATTATCATGTTTTTCTACATTACTGGCATATATGTTCGTGTCAGTTTTAACTCCAGCAAAACTAAGGCTAATAATATCTATGCCCTCTTGATCAATTGTAGTTATCCCATTTTTTTTGTGAATATGTGGTGCTAATTCCTTTTTCAACGAGATTAACTTTTTGTGTATATCAATAGTTTTTACGTTTAATAGCTTTGCAGCCTCACGAATTTTATACATTGTTCCTCCAGTAGTAGACTTAACAATGGTTTACTAACTCTAAACATTGTATATCAATAATCAAAATAGTTCAAGCTTTTTTTATCATTTATTAACATATTTAACAGCTTTTTTTTCATTTTATTACAGTTTTAAGTTTGTTTTAACCTGTTTAACCTTTTTTCAGAACGCTATATTTATTCAAAAACACATACTGTTTCATAAAAAAACATTTTAATTTTCTAAAGCGTAAATTATCATCATAAACTTTTTTTGTTAATTTAACTTGTTAAAACGCTCATTTTTAAGCGTTTTAATTTTATTTTATTTTCCTTCCTTTAAATTTTATATTTTTTATGTTTACTTATCTACTTTTATTCTTTTTTTTCAAAAAAAATATAAGCCATTCAAGTACAAACTATGGCTTATATCTAGTTAGTAGGTATTTATAACTATTTCAAAAATGCACAATCTTTCTATGCTTTAAATTTAGCTGTCTTTACTGTTTTATTTTGAGACAATAGTTAATTTTAACTTCTTTTATCTAATTTGGATTTATATTATATTCTTTTAGTTTTCTGTAAAGTGTAGATCTAGAAATATCTAATAAAATTGATGCCTTGGTCATGTTATAATCTACCGAAACTAAAGCATCAATAATAGCGTCTTTTTCAATTTCACTTAACGAATACTTTTTATCTCTCTTAAATCTGGAAACATATACTTCCTTATCCATCTTTTCTTCTGATGTATTATTTTCAAACGTATTAGAATCATTCATTGCCCTTTTAATTTCACTTATTATTTCTTTATCTATTTCCATAATATTCAACTTAAAACTACTCATTATATTAGCATTTTCCTTATTCAATATATTATAGTAGTCATAATCAATGTATATAAAGTACTTAGAAAGCAAATTATGTGTATAAAAGCAATCATTTAATGCCTTATTTGCATTTTCCTTATCTAATAATCCAATATTAAAGATGTGTACTGAAGACTTGTTCTCAAAACCTGTCCATATATCAATTTTTTTAAGAATATCTTCTAATCTTTGATTTAAACTTTTAATTGGATCTAAATTGATATAATACTGGTATGAATTATGCCTTAAAGTGTTAATATAGGTTGAGAATAATAGTTGTTCGTCTACGTTATTTAATACAAACATGACAGGCATGGACGAATTCGCAAGTGCTTTTAGTCTTTTCATTACATTTGTAGAAATTCTATCTTTATTTATAAATGATGTAAAAGATTCATTCAATGTCTTATGATATGGCTCGAATAATTCCAAGTTCGAAGTCAATTTTTCAAGCAAAATATGTATACTATACTGATTTTTTCTAGATACTGGTGTTATTATATACTTTCTAATCGACTTAGCTTTATGACAAACAACTTGTTTCTTTCCACTAAATATGTCAGACAAAGAACAGTCTTCAAATACTGATAATATATTATCACCCTCTTGTAAAATAGCTAGATTACTTAAATCTGTATATGTTACTTTGCCATTAGAGCTTATTTCATATACACCAGCTTCGAAATGCCTTATTTCGTCACCATCTGGTTCTTCTTTTCCACTAATTCTATCAATATACCTTTCTAGATTATGTTTTATTTCTTGTTTTAAACTCGAATCTTCATTAGAAACGTGATTTATAGTTAAAAAGTAATACTGTTTACCCATTATATTAAACGGGTAAGATCGTGTAACATAATATTGAAAAGCTTTTAAAAAATGCTGTGCACCTTTTAAACAGCGATATTCATTTGAATTTACACTTAAACTTAATGCACTAATCCCAATTAGCGCATCATCAAAATATGAGCCTAATTCAAAATTCAGATTTTCAAATTCAAAGGCCGATTTTTTTATCAATAATTTTTCTTCATCAAATAATAAAATTGCAAGTGAGTTTTCTAGAGCCCAAAGATTTATTTCTTTATCAAATTCAATATCACTATCTATTTTTTTTTGCTCTTCTAATTTTACATAATCAAGTAGTGGATTTGCACCTAATAGCTTTGATTGTTGCCACAGCTTTAGTTCAGCACTTTCGAGATGGTCTGTTTTATATATTCCTTCCTTAGCAAAAAGCTTCCACGCTTCTATTAACTTATACTGTTTGTCTAAAAAATTCTTTTGCAAAATCTACCCCCACAGCTGATTCGTATAATCCTTGTTATATAATACATCTTTTTAACTTATTCATCAAGATTTTATTTAATTATCAATTTCTATGCACCAATATGTTTCACATGGAACATTCTTTATGTTGTTTATTAACAAGTATTTTAGTATAATTTAGTTATCTAAGTAAATGGTATAATGAAAGGAGTATTTTATGGCAACATTTGACGACTTTATGAAAATAGATATTAGAGTTGGTACAATAATTGAAGCTGAACATTTTGATAAGGCAAGAAAGCCAGCTTATAAACTTAAAATTGACTTTGGAGATGAAATTGGCATTAAAAATTCATCAGCACAAATAACTGAAAAATACACAGCCGAAGAACTTGTTAATAAACAAATTCTTGCAGTTGTTAACTTTCCACCAATGCAAATTGCTAACTTTTTTTCAGAAGTGCTGACGCTTGGCACTTACTCTGAAGGTGGTGTCATACTAATTACACCCGAAACACCTGCCAAAAATGGCGATAAATTAGGTTAAAAAACACCCTCAAAACTTATATGTTTTGAGGGCTAACTATTTCATATTTTTTCACCAAATATAATTTATACTATAACTTAAAATGTGCTACTTCACTTTGCAATTCACTAGCTATTTCGGCTAAGTTTGAGCTAGCAGATGAGATGTCATTGATGCTGTGGGTTTGGGTTTCCACACTGGCACTAGCTTCTTCTGTTGTTGCAGCGTTTTCTTCTGCTACTGCTGATAAGTTTTGAATAACACCAATAATTTGTGCGTTTTTTTCTTCAATTGCTTTTGAGTTTTCATTCAGTTTATCCACAATAACCTTACTCTTTTCAACTGCTTCTTCTATTTCTGTAAACTTATCTCTGGTTAGCCTATTTTGCTTATCGGATTCTTCTACAATTCTAGCAGCATTTTGCATTCTATTAACAGCACTTTGTGATTTCTCTTTTAAACCATCGATGATCGTTCTAATTTCTTCGGTGAACTTAGTTGAATCCTCGGCCAGCTTTCTAATTTCCTCGGCAACTACCGCAAAACCTTTACCAGCTTCACCTGCTCTAGCTGCTTCTATCGCAGCATTCAAGGCTAATAAATTGGTTTGGTCAGCAATCGATTGAATCATTTCACTTGCCTTTGAGATATTTTCTGCACTGTCATTAGTTTCCATAATAATTTGATTGATAAAGCCAGATTCAGCCTTATTTTCTTCACTTAGTTTTCTTAATCCATCAAGGGCAAGCTGTCCTTCATCCTTTTTCTTATCAATATCTATGGTGGCAAGTTTTAGTTCTTCCAATACCTTCACCATTTCACTTAATGACTGAGTATTTTCTTCAACATTTTGAGCTGCCTGCATGGTATCTTGGGCTTGCCCTGTTGCACCATCTGCTATGTTATTCACTGCACTAGCAACTTCTCTAGCACTTTCATTGGTATGTTGAGCTGTAGCTGTTAACTGTTCAGCAGTTGCTGCGGTATTACTTGCGTGGGCTGTGATATTGCTAACGATTTTATTTAAATTTTCATCTAGTAAGGCAATCGAATGTATCATGTTGCCAATTTCATCTTTAGATTTTAAATACTTACCCGCTTGTTGTTTTTCTTCATGTAAGTCTAAACGATAATTAGCTAATTTATCTAGCGCCTTTGTCACAAGTACAATCGGCTTGCTAGTCTTAACTGCTACAATATAAACTATTACTATAATAATTGATAGTAATGTTACGGTTATTGCAATCATGATAAATAATAAATCTTGAGATTGTTTTTCAACTTCATTTTTTGGTACCTTTATCAAAAATGTCCAATCTGTATCTTGGATTTGACTTTTGGTATAAAGATAATTATTCATCTCAAAAAAGGCAGAATCTGATGTGAATAATTTTGTAGCAAATTCTTTATACTTACCATCTTCTACTTCATACGCATTTTGAGTAGCATCATACTTAGGATGTGCTAAAAAGAATCCTTTATTGTGTAAAACAACGCCATCACCACTATCATATAATTTAATACTTTCTGTAAAAGCCTTAATAGCATCTAAGTCTACATCAACACCTAAAACAGCGAGCGTTTTGCCATCTTGGATAACAGGGGCAGTAATGGTAATGACAGTTACGCCATCTGTTCTGATATAAGGTTCACTGAGTAGTATTTTACCAGCTGCCATCGTATCCTTATACCATCCCCTTGTCGTACAATCATAATCATCTGGAACAGAATCGTATGGATAGATAAAGGTTTTATCAGGATAACCTATAAAAAGTGTTTCAAAGCGGTCTATTGACTTCGTCAAATCTGTGATAGTGCTAGTTACTTTTTTCTTATCGCTGAGTTTTAATTTTGAAATTTGAGAAGCGATTGAGTCCATTTTGACAATATCTTCTTTAATAATCTTAGATATGCTTACAGCATTTTTTTCAGCTGATTGTAGCATTATTTCTCTACCATTTTCCAGTAACATATTATTAGAAAATGTATATGCTAAAAAAGTTAAAGCAATAAACGCCACCAGTATTGGTGTAATAATAAATAAAAGTAATTTTTGCTTGAGTTTCATACAAACCTCCAAATCCTAATTTAACAATTCCCAACATACAAAAAAGACATAATTAAAAAATTATGCCTAAAAATTATCACTAAGGGGAATACATCTTTTTTATACGATTTACTTTGACTAATTCTGTGTAAAACAAAATG
>PDWI01002702.1_pt1 | contig 26242 bp, 25 predicted proteins | sample 1430891 | NCBI WGS metagenome assembly PDWI01 (sample SAMN01162508, study PRJNA174530) | Oral metagenome, whole genome shotgun sequencing project. | biome: Marine environment; feature: Marine mammal; material: Swab sample of the gingival sulcus; isolation source: swab sample of gingival sulcus...
GCTCCACCCCGGCATCTTCTGCTGCCAGCTTGTCGCTGATGGTTAAAAGTCTCTGCCAGGCATCAGCCAGACTGAAATGTTCTGTTTCCAATGCCCAGGCACTCTTTGAAAAAAAAAGCAGGAGCATCAGCGGCAGCAGTTTTTTGCATATACTGTAAATCAAATGTAATTCTCCTATTTTTAACAAGGTATGTATTTAAAAAAACACACTATACGCCTCTTACATATATGATTCAAGAAGAAATAACTATGAGATTCCCGGAATAGTTGTTTCTGGCCGGGAAATTTGGGTAGGTCTCTGGGCATTTGCCAATCTCTTGATTTATAGTGCTTGGAAAGTCTCTTCTCGTGGGGAGAGGAAGGGATGTTGTTTACGTGGAGTGGGGAATGTGGCTGTCAGCTGGTGTAAAAAGAGCAATCACCTGCAGGAGTTTGTCGCTGATCCTGTCAAGGGCCAGTGAGGCTGGAGAGGTGGGGCTATATTCACAGATCGGCATATAGGCAAGAAGTGCTTCATGTACCATGGTGTCAACTGGAATTTCTCCTAAATCAGGGAGATAGATGGTGAGGTACTTGGAGATGAGCTTTTTCAGCTTTAGCGTATTAAGCTTTGCCTCTTCCTTTGCCCTGTTGATAATGAGCAGAGGATGAAATGTTTTGAGTTCCTCCTGTATTTGTTTGCTGGCTCCTGCTCTTATTCCCTCGGCCATATCAAGGATTTCATTAATTGTCTGAAAATTCTTGTTTTTTAGTTGTTTTGCCACATTACTGTGCGAGAGAAATCCACTGAGTGCTTTCCGCATGGTTGCCAGCTGAATAAACCTGTAAAAATCCATTATTGCGGTTGGTTCGGGCATGGCAATACAGATCTGTAAATCTGCTGTCATAAAAAAATCAAGAGAATGGTAGCTTGTTCCAGCTCCGACATCAATCAGGATAATATCAGCTTCTATTTGGTGGATGGCCTTTAGAAGTCTCTTTTTCTCCTGATAAGTCATGTTGGCACTTTGGAGGGTATCGCCTGTACCGGGAACGAGCATAAGCCCATGAAAAGACTCAAGTGTGCAGATCAGATCTGTGAGTGAGTCCATCTTTCTTGTGAGAAAATCGGTGAGAGTTTTTTCAGGTTCGAAAAGGCCAAAGAGGATATGAGCGTTTGCTCCTCCAATATCAAGATCCACTACACATACTTTTTTCCCTTTTTTAGCGAGCAGAACGGCAAGATTGGCTAGTACCATGCTCTTTCCGGTCCCGCCTTTACCTGATCCCACCGATATAGTGATGGCCATACCCCTTCTTCCTCAAATGTTATTTGGTCGTTGAGCTTCTCAATGTATTTTCGGTTATGTAATAAGGAATGTTAAGTATTTTTACCAACTGGAAGTCAACAACAGATATAATAAAAAGAGAAGAGATAAGATTTCCATGACAATTTTCGAGCTGGAACTACTCTTGTCGTTTTCTGATCCCATATATTTTTGCGGCTTTTTTAAGAAGTATCTGAAGGTTGTGGGTGGAGCTGCTGTTTCCACTCCAGAGAAGCCAACCCTCTTTTGACGTTAGAAGAACCTTGTTGTTTTCGACACTGAGCGTGCAATCTGAGAGAAAGGCTAAATCTGCAAAGACATTGTTTTCGTTTTTTTGTGGGCGAGTGGTTTTTCCTGCCGGAGCACAGGTTGTGCAAAAAATAGCATCTTTGTCGTGAAGAATTGCAATGGGAGTGCCACATTGCTTACAAAACTGCATTCTTTGTCCCTTGAATATGGTGGGTGTCAGTCTGTGTAATCTGAGCGCCTTGTTCAAGAACGTTTCTGGATAATGTTCCACCACGGGTCTCTCCATATGTGGATCCTAAAACTGAGGCAACCAGTCTTTCATTCCCTAGCTCTTCTGCTGGAAGAGAAGGTTTGAGACAGGCTGTGGTTCCAGAATAGTGTATCAGACCAGCTTCTATCAGACGTTCAACAGTTGTATCTATTATACCGGGAACATAATCCGGATATGTTTCCTTAAAACCAGCAAGAGTCGTGTCGGTATTGCTGGCGAAATTCTTAAGAATATAATCGATAACATCAAAACCAATCGCCAGTTGCAGGCTTGGTTCAGGCCTGGGGGGGATGAGTGTATAGGTCTTCCTGTTCTGACAGGCAAAGGCGAGCTGAGCGCCTGCGAGGATAAAAATCCAGCCGATGTACATCCATATAAGAAAAAGAGGCAGGGTCGCAAAAGAACCATAAATCGCATTGTACTTGGAAACACCGATTTGCAGAGTGAGGTACATATTCTGTGTTTCAAACCAGAAAAAACCGGCGAAGAGGGCTCCTATTGCTGCCGGGATGGTTTTTACTCTGGTATTGGGGAAAAAGAGATAGATAACATACAGTGTCAGAGCAAGGAAAAATATTGGCAGCAGCTTGAGGAATAAGGCTTGCAACCAGGCTACTGGTAACAGAATGGACATTTTTTTTAAAAGCGTTTCACTACTTAATACAGTGGCTGAGGCAAGACCAATATTGAGTGAAAAGGGAAGGAGAAACAAAATGGCAAGATAATCTGAGACCTTTCTCATTATCGATCTGCCATTTTCAACTTTCCAGATCCTGTTCATTGCCAGTTCAATATTGGCAAAGACCAGGATAATGCTCACTACAATGCCTAAAACACCAAAGGTCCCAAGGGTTGCGAAGTTTGTTCTGTCCACATAGTCAAAGAGCTTGTCTACAGCGTCTCTAATCTGAAAAGAAGAGGCTTCTTTAGCATTTGTTTTCGTTGTTCCCACCTCAGTATTGTGGGAGCTGTCTGCTGGTTCAACGGTTTCAATATATTCATAGATGACTTCACGCAGCTGGTCTCCCCCCCCAAAGCCCTTTACCAGAGCAGTACCCATTGCCAGCATGGGAACCAGAGAGAGCATGACTGTATAGGTGAGTGCTGCCGAGCGGATGGAGAGTTCATTTTTCCCGAATTCTTTTCCGGTGATGCAGGCTATACGCACGAGCATATGAACGATGCGATTGAAAAAAGATCTTTTTTGTAATGGTTTGTCAGCCCAGACAAGCAGGCTTTGAGAAGAGATTTGCATTGTATTCACCTCTAGCAGGATTCCATGTTTACATCAGAGGATATTTCATGGTTAAAGAGCCATTTCTCAAGTACACTATATACGATGTCGCGTTTAATGGGTTTTGAAATATAATCTGTCATCCCAGCCTCCAGGCAAAGTTCCCGATCTCCTTTCATAGCGTTTGCAGTCATGGCAATAATGGGAAGTGACGTGAACCCTTTTTCCCGCAGCACTCGTGTTGCCGTGAGACCATCCATCTCAGGCATCTGGATGTCCATGAGTATTGCATCAAATGCTGTTGGAGTATCCGTAATGGTCTCGACAGCCTCTCTTCCTGTATTTACCACTGTTACATTGTAACCTGCCTTAGTAAGAATTACCTTGGCAAGCTTCTGGTTTACCGGATTGTCTTCTGCCAGTAAAAGCTGAATTGATTGTTTGAATTCTTCCTTAATTGTGTATTGGGTAATGAGGTTTGTCCTTTGTCGTTCTACGTTTGCCTCCCCCAGCAGTCTTGCGATGGTTTTGAGAATAATGTGTTTTCTCGATGGTTTTGATAAAAAACCGTCAAATCCGCTTTGCTTACATTTTGCAGCCATCTTCTCGGTGGAAGTTGTGTATGCCAGCAATGGAAGCGATTTGTTGTGATGCCCTGCAGCCCGTATTTTTTCTGCGAGTTCAAAGCCAGTCATGCCAGGCATTAGAATGTCAAGTATAGCAAGCTTAAAAGGTTGTCCCAGTTCATTTGCTTGGTTGATGATCTCAACTGCTTTATGAGGGACGGAAACAGTTTCTACAGAAAGGCCCTGCCTGTGTAATATTTCAGTGAGTACCTGTGCGCTGGTATTATTATCATCAACAATAAGGATTTTATGGCCGTGTAAATCCCCATACCTTAAACGTTTCAGATCTTTTTCTGTTGTCTTGGTCAACCATGCGGTGAAATGAAAGGTAGTACCTTTTCCCACTGTGCTCTCAGCCCAAACCTTCCCGTCCATAAGGCTTGCGATTTTTCTGGATATTGCCAGGCCAAGCCCCGTACCGCCATATTTTCTGGTGGTACTCCCATCCGCCTGCTTAAATGGTTCAAAGATTGTTTCCATTTTATCTGTGGCGATGCCAATGCCAGTGTCGCGAACAGTGCTGTGTAAGAGAATACGGTCTTTTTCTTCATTGATAACATTGAGGGCCAGTTCAATTTCGCCTGTTGCTGTGAATTTTGCTGCATTGCCCAAAAGATTGACCAGTACCTGCCGATACCTGCCGGGATCACCCTGAATAGCAGCAGGAACATTCTGGTTGATGCGACAAATTATTTCCACAGGTTTTTCAGAAAGTCTCGGCTTGATTAGTTCGCAAACATCATGAGCAGTTATTTCTGGATCAAAGTCGATTTGCTCGAGAGACATCTGGCCTGATTCCACCTTCGAAAAATCAAGAATATCGTTTATTATGCTGAGCAGAGCGTTACCACTTCTTTTAATGGTGTGGGCACTGTCTTTTTGTTCTTCTGTGAGTTCTGTTGTCAGCAGGATATCAGTAAAGCCGATGATTCCGTTCATCGGGGTGCGAATTTCATGGCTCATGGCTGCAAGAAACTGACTTTTTGCCACATTGGCGGCCTCTGCTGCCAGTTTTGATTCCATGAGTTGTTTGGTCTGTCGGGCAATTTCGATCTGCAGGGTTTCAGAATATTCTTTCTGTTGCTCCTGGATGATCTTATGACTGTTTTCTGCCTCTTCGAGCATATCCTGAAATTTATTTTCCAATACATGAAATTTCCGTTCGTATTGTTTTTTCAGGGTATTACATTTATCTGTAATCTGTTTTTTCTCCCTCTCAAGAAGATGAATTCGAAGGTTTAAGATAATATTTTCAACCTCATTTTCACTGAAAATATGAGCTTTTTTCCAAAGGAAGAGCAGGGACTGTGAAAATGGAGTGTAGAAGATAACTCCTTGATCTGAAAGAATATATTTTTTTAAAGAAGCGGGTTCACAATGAGGAAATGATTGTTTGTGGAAAGCTTCTTCAAGGGCTTTGGGGAGTTGTATCTTGCCTTTTTCGATACTGATCAGTTCATTTTGTCGGGTACGTATTATGGCATGCAGTTCTGGATAGTGAATATGAATATACTCCAGTAAATTATTGAGATTTGCATGCAGCAGCTGCTTGTTTGATAAAAGTGAAATGGTAGTTGCCATAATTTATGAACTATAGAGATCTTTTGCTTTTTCCATTTCCTCAGGGAGGTCTTCCATAAGGACATTATATTCTTCGATATTTTCTGAGATATGTTCTTGAAGACACCCTGACAGACCTGGACGAAAGCCTGGAATCGCGATGTAATCTAATTGAGCGGTGAGGTATTCTGCAATTTGCAGGATACCTGTGAGGCTGTCTGGAGCTATCTCCTCCATATCCCTGTGGTGATCCCGTATTGCTTCCTGGATCGCTTGCGGCATCTCCCAGGCTTGGGTCAGGAAATATCCTATTCTTGCATGGTCAGTATGTAAGTATTCCTGTTCGCAGCTGTCAAGATTTGCTTTGTTGTCTGAATTTTCACAGACTTTGAAAAAGGTGTCAGGCTCCACCTGTTCTTCTACGATGAGTCCAAAATCATGCAGAATACCAACCAAATAAGGATCATCGCCATTAACACCAAAGATACGTTCAGCAACTACCTTGCTGCAGATGCCCACGGCGGCACTGTGCAGCCACAGTTGTTTACGGGAATAGCAGTCAGATACGGTATCTTCTGATGTAAAGATATTTTTCATGGCATCAGTGACAGCCAGACTATAGAGGTCTTTCATGCCGACGTAGGCCACTGCTCTGCCAATGGATTCCACCTTCTGGGCAAGACCATAATAGGGACTGTTTACCAGTTGCAGCAGACGCACAACCAGGGTGGGATCCATTTTTATGACCTCTTCGAAATCACGTATCGTGGCATCCTCATCGTTAATCAGCCTTGACAGCTTCGTAACAACATGCGGAAGTGTTTTGATCTTATTGAATTCTTTTATAAATTGTTGTGTTGGATCCGTCATTATTCTCCTTGTGTCAGGTATAATCTATCATTTGTTTCCTGGAAGTCTTTTCCCCCGGTTTTTTAAAACAGGAATGTGTTTGAGCGTTGTACCACTAGGCGATGATGGAGACAGGGCCGCTTTTTGTATCAACGGGATACGCAGCTTTTGGCCGATATAGACAACTGAGTGCTTGTTCAGGTTGTTTGCTCTTCTAAGACTTTTCAAACTGATGTTATGAATTTTAGCTATTTTGCCGGCTGTATCACCTCTTTTAACTATGTAAAACTGACTGCGTTTTTGAGCCTTTTTGTAGAGAAAATGCGGAAATGCCGCTGCTAGCCTTCTGGTTTTTTCTGTGGAAGGAAGGCGGAGTTTGAATCCTTTCGGCACGTATTTTTCTCCTCGCAATACCGGTTTGCGAAGTGACATGTTGAGGTGTTGTAGCTCTTCTTTGCTCAGGTTGAAATAGTTACAGAGAGCGTTTATTTCGATAAAACCTTTCAGGTGAAATAAAAATGTCGCCTCCGGTTTGTCCATCTTACCGGCAAGTCGTTGTTCTATTTTTTTGGCAACGTGAACAGCTGCAATAAATTCAGAATAAAAATTACGTGAGGAAAATTTAAAATGCCCTTTCCGGTAGTTTTTGAAAATATTTACATAGGTACCCCATTCTTTTTGTGCTCTTTGCATGCCGTAATGGCCGTGATTATAGGCCGTAATCGCAAGAGGCCAGCTTCCCAGCATTTTTAAATTACTGCTAAGATATTTTGCTGCTGCATGGGTAGCCTTGATAGGATCTCTTCTTTCGTCAATAATATAATCTATGGTGAGATATTGTTTTCCTGTTGTTGTGGTGAACTGCCATATTCCTGTTGCTCCAAAACGGGAATATGCATGAACATTGTATGATGATTCGACATGGGGGAGGTAAGCAAGATCGGTTGGCAGGTGGTATTGGCGCAGAATTTTTTTTATTTCCCCAATATACCTTCCTGAGGTGATGACCCCTTTTTCAAATCGTTCACGCAGACCTCTCTGGAAGCGGAGGTTTTCAGATGCTTTGAAGTAGTTTACTGGTGCTCTTTTTTTTGAGAAGATGGCGGCGATTTTTTTTTCTGTTCTTGTCCGGGGAGGGTTGCCATTAGCAAGACGTTTCAGAGCTTTTTTATAGGCGTTTTTCACCTTTTCCTTGTATTTTTTGTTGATTCTTGCTGCTCCTGGAAGACTGCTGTCAAGCAGCGTAAGTTTCTCGTAGATTATCGACAGATCCTCACTGTCATGCAACACTACTGTATTGATGCCATAGTGGCTGTAAATGTTTTCCCAGAAGGTGACATTGGGCTTAATTGCAGGAAACACAGGGAAATAGTTTTTGGAAGGGGCTGCGAAGCTGGTCTGACATAAAAAGAAGACATTCAACAGTATAAAAAACAGATGATAGTCTTTTTTCTTACTTGCCAGGGAAGTGATAGCTCGGGTAAAAAATATGTCGTTTATAAAAGGATGAATGTACGGTCTGAGAATACTCATTGTAAAAACAGCTATCAAAATTAAAGAGATCTTGCATATTTTATCTACGAAAGGTCCGGGAACCTTGAATACTTACTCGGTCTGTCAAATTTTGCGCAGGGCTGAATTTTGTCATCTGGCGCGAGCAAGGTCTAGAGATATCAATTTTGTTTGTACGGAAAATTTTTCCTTATATCTTGATTGAAAAATCAGATTAATCAAAGTACCCTCTCGGCGAAGGTCGTGGTTTTTTGAGACCTATTTAAGCATAAGGAGCATGTGATGTACACACCAATTTTGGCAAGCCTCGGTTTTGTTCTATCAAAAGATGCCCAAAAAGTCCTGCTGGTTCACCGGAACAAAAGAAAAAGTGACTATCACTTCGGTAAATATAACGGACTTGGCGGAAAAATGGAAGGTGATGAGGGAATTGTGCATTGTTTGAAAAGAGAAATCAGAGAAGAAGCGGGTATAGAAGCGGTTACTACTCAGTTAAGAGGTACTGTTAACTGGAAAGGTTTTGGTGGAGAATGGGAACACTGGTTTGGATTTATCTTCATTATAACGAAATTTACAGGACGACCGTATACTGAGAATGAGGAGGGAGAACTTGTCTGGAAAGAGATTGATACCTTGAATACGTTGCCGATGTGGGAGGGTGACAAACATTTTCTGCCTCTGGTGTTTGATGGTGATCCCCGGGTGTTTCATGGTGTAATGCCGCATGAGGATGGCAGACCTGTTTCCTGGAGCTACGAGAGAATTTAAGTTAACGTTGCAGAGAAAACGGTTCATGGTATAGTTCTGAAGAGAGACAATAACGCCAGATGTGTTGGGCTGTAACAGAGTATTTCTACCTTGTCTGTTCAGTAGAGAAGTTCGGTTTTGTAGCAGTGACGGGAGAGGACGGATGCTTTGTCATTGAGTCTGGTATGACAGTCCTCGTTGGTTTGACTGGAAATTTTGATTACAGATAAAAAGAGGAAAAAAGAGTATGGGGCAGAGTGAATTTGACCGTTTGGAGCAGTTTGTACAGAGTCTGCTTGAGAAATACGATGTGCTAACGAAAGAAAACGAATCATTAAAAGCGCAACTTGGAGAGCGTGATGAAGAAGTTGCACTTCTAGAAAATGAACTTCTTTCAATGGAATCTGAGCGTGGTGATGTAAATAACAGAATAAAAGCTTTGATCAGACAGATTGAAAACTGGGAGAACAATCTAGGCCCCTTTGTTGCCGCATCAGAGTCTTCAGGAAAGAAGGAGACCCCGGAGGATCAGATTGATCAAAAGGAAAAAATTGCTCCTGACAACGGCGAGATGAATCAAGATGGTCATGATGATTACAATAAAACATCTGAGAAGATGGAGCAGGAAAAAGAGGGGGGCACTCAGCAAGATTTATTTCATGTTAACTCAGATACAAACCGTTTTCGTATGGAGTGAGCAGCTTTGACAGGAAGATTAAATGCCCGAAATTTTTTGTAAACCAGTACAAATCCGTAAGTTGGAATTTCTGATGATGAGGTAACGATGCTGGTGAAGGAACGACAATTTAGTTTTACCCTGCTGGGACAGGAATACTCTGTGGTAACCGGTGCCTCTGAAAAAGAGATGAATAATATTCTTGCTCTGGTAAAAAACGTAATGGAAGAGAGTGAACAGGCAGGAGGCAGCAGTACCATTTCTAAAAACAGAACGGCTGTGTTAGCCTGTCTTACTCTGGCGTCGAGATACCTGTCCTTAAAAAATGATTTTGACAGATTTAAAGAAGAGTATGACAATCGATCGATACTCCTGGCTGAAGAAATAGAAGTACGACTGGATCGGGCGAAAAACGACAAAATTGTATAAATCGCTTTTGTTTGCTGGAATATCTGATATAATGGTCCTGTTAAAGTACGATGATACATAAAAGATCTGGAGGGCGATGGCTTTTATCGTTCCGAGACGAATGTACTGCATCGGCAGTCTTTCAGTGTCTTGCTGGTCAGATCCCGTTATAAAAACAAGATAATAAACGTGCTTTTTGGTAATGTCTGGTTGACGTAAGCCTATAAGGCACTTATCCCGTTTATCGGGGTGTAGTTTTAAAGTAATGTTTCCCTGCGCTGTTGGTGATCTGAGGCGCTTGTTGAGCCAACTCTCAAAAAAAGGGTAGCTCCCCTGTTGCCTGAAGGCAAATCCGCAAGGTTTTTCCTGAGGGTTTTAAGAGCATGCCCACCTAGTAATATAGGTTTAATCATCCCGATGACACGGCAGGGTGGGGAATCATTTTAAGATTGTAAGGTTTTTGATAAACCTTTTTATATATTGAGCATCGTTGTCGGGGGCGACTCTTACAAGATGTTCTGGCTGTGTAAGAAAAATGCCGACAGGTGAGTATTAGCCGCATTTTTGGAATATTATGCGAGGTTGATTGCTATACTATCGACTCGGTAAAAGGGGCGCGGGCGTAGTTGTAAAAGCTTTTTACCAGTGATTTCACATATAGTCTATTTTCTGATTTGGTATGATAATGGAATGAAAGGGAAAGTATTATATTGAAAAATTTGTTTATAGAGTGGGTGTATACTTTATAGATATTTGCCTTTCGTATAAGTTTCATTCTTGTGCTATTTATCAGGACTAATTGTCTGTTGCTTGTTCCTTCCTTTTTCCCGGTGCCTCGTTTCCTTTCGGACTCTTGCACGGTCTGTGTTGTAAATCTTTAGCAGACAGGGGCATTATGGACTTGATATTTTCACCCGTTGTTATACTCGTTGTTGGTCTGGTTCTTGGAACCGGAGTGGGTTTTGTGTTGAAGAAGAAAGTTTCAGAGAACCACTTTCAGAACCTGGAGCTGCAGGGACGGCAAATTATTGAAAATGCGATAGTAGATGCTGAACAGCGAAAAAAAGAAGCCTTGTTGCAGAGTAAGGAGGAGGCTATTCAACTCAAACAGATTGTTGAAAAGGAGCTGAAAGCTGATCGGGATGACCTGAAGGAAGAAAAGATCCAGCTGAATAAAAAGCGGGATCTGATGAAAAAAGACTGGGACTCGTACGATAAAAAAAGAGGTGAACTTGTTTCTTTTGAAAAGAAATTACGAGCCAATGAAAAAGAAATTGCCAAAAAGCTTCGAGAGGTTGATGAGCTTGTAACAAGTCAGCGTGTTGAATTATCGCGGATTTCCGGCGTAACCGAAGATGAGGCTAAAAAATTACTGATGGAATCCCTCGTCAGTGAAGCTCGCCTTGCAGCAGGAAAAAAACTTGTTCAAATAGAAAATGAAATGAAAATGGAAGCGGACAGGAAAGGGAAAAACATTCTTGCCCTGGCCATTTCCCGCTATGCCGGTGATTATGTTGCTGATAAAACTGTTTCTGTTGTACCGCTGCCAAGCGATGAGATGAAAGGGCGCATTATTGGCCGTGAAGGGCGGAATATTCGGGCAATTGAGGCGGCAACGGGTATCGACATCATCATTGATGATACACCGGAAGCTGTTATTCTCTCTGGTTTCAACCCTGTACGCAGGGAGGTTGCAAGACTGGCTCTTCATCAGTTGATAAACGACGGCCGTATTCATCCCGGTCGTATCGAAGAGGTTGTGGACAAGGTTACAAAAGAGCTGGAAGTAACCATGATAGAAGCTGGTGAACAGGCCACATTCGACATGGGAGCTCATGGCATTCATGTTGAGCTGATAAAGCTTTTAGGCCGGTTGAAATACAGAACGAGTTATGGTCAAAATGTACTTCAGCATTCTCTTGAAGTGGGCTTCTTGTGTGGAATAATGGCTGCTGAGCTGGGAATTGATGTGAAAGTGGCTAAAAGAGCGGGGCTGCTCCATGATATAGGTAAAGCTGTTGACCATGAAGTTGAAGGGTCCCATGCCATGATCGGACGTGATTTAGCAAAAAAATATGGTGAGCCTGCTGAGGTTGTCTATGCTATCGGTTCTCATCATGAAGAGACACCAATGAAAAGTGTACTTGATGTTCTCGTCCAGTCAGCAGATGCCCTGTCAGGTGCGAGACCCGGTGCCAGAAAGGAAATGTTGCAGAGCTATGTCAAACGCCTTGAAGATCTTGAGGCCATTGCCAATGAGTGTGATGGTGTTGATAAATGCTATGCAATCCAGGCTGGGAGAGAGTTGAGAATCATTGTCGATTCCGGAAAAACTGAAGATAGTGATGCTGTGCTGTTAAGCCAGGGAGTTGCACGTACAATTGAAGAGAATCTTACCTACCCCGGCCAGATCCGTGTGACTGTCATTCGTGAGACCAGGGCTGTGGAATACGCTAAATGATCAGGAGGCACATTTCCCTGTTGATACAAGCATAGAGCTTTGCCTGCACCAGGAAGATGTATTATCATACGCTGACTTCCATGTCTGAAAACGGATGTCAATGAAAAAAGGAGCATTCCGATTGTAACGGAACTGCTCCTTTTTTATACAAAGAAAATCTGTGCAAGGGAGTTTAGTTTGGAAAACCTGGAGATGGTTGCTTACCATTGCTGCTCAAGAGGTGTTGCACGAACAGAACTATCCTGATTATTTTGACAGTCCCCGCACAGCCCTGAAAATTCAATGTGGTGTCCCAGTACATGAAAAGAAGAGGATGCTGCTGCAAGGCTGTTGATATCCTGCTGCACTGTGATCTTAATGTCTTCAATACGGTCACAACCTGTACAGCGTATATGATAATGTGGTGTTATGGTCGCATCAAAACGCTTCTGGGTTCCACCAACTTCAAGCTTGCGTATGACCCCGTTTTCAGCCATAAGTTCCAGATTGCGATATACCGTGCCCAGTCCTATGCGGGGAAGCCGTCTTCTTACCATATCATAGACTTCATTGGCAGTTGGGTGTGTTGTGACTTTACCGAGTTCTTCTAAGATAATCTGACGCTGTGTCGTCAGACGCATATTGGGGAGTCGGTCCATAGCAGATCCTGTAAGTTTTTGGTAGGGAAAAACATATTAGTCATTTTTATGCTCTTGTACTGCCAAGTATTTGATAGATAAATAGTTTATGTTTTCTTTCTGGTAGTAGGTGATGTCTGGTTGTTTATGCCAGGTAAGGATTGAAATACCCAAGCTTCAGCTCCGGAAAATTTTGTTTCAGTTGATCTCTCCAGGTAATAATCCCCATCCCCTTTTCATTTTTGGGGAAGGCAATAGTTTCCAGATACCATTCTGGATCAATATTGATATTACGCAGCTGAATCATATCTAACGTAGACCACTCAAGTAGGTGGAAAAGTGCATCACGTTCCTGTTTGGAATCGGTTACGCCTGGCATAATAAAATAGTTTAGTGATACAAATTTCCCGGCGTCTTTCATTACTTTGATCGACTCCATGACATCTTCAAACCTGTAGCCCTTTGGTCTGTAGTAGGGGGTATAGTATCTTTTTTGTACAGAGTTAAGACTAACTCGTAACGAGTCCAGTCCCGTTTTTGCAAGGGTCTTGATTGCTGTGGGAAAAGATGCGTTTGAATTGAGATTGATGGTTCCTCTGTTTGTTGATGCCCTGATTTTAGCGATTGATGAGTCTATGGTTTTCCATTGAACGAGGGGCTCTCCTTCACAGCCCTGTCCAAAACTTACAATAGGTCTTTCAGCTATAGTGATGTGGTCATTAGCGATTTCATGAATTTCATCGGCTGTGGGAACGAATTTGATACGCTGCTGGGTTGACGGACAGCTGCCGGAGGGTTGCAGGGAAATACAGCCCAGGCATCTGGCATTGCATTCAGGTGATGTAGGCAAAGGGGCTTCCCAGCGTTCCAGAAAGTAATTTTGAGCAGCCGGACAACAATACGTGAGACAGCAGTTTCCCAGGTGCTGGATGAGACGGTTATGCGGATGACGATTTACTTTTTTTTGCGTTTTATGCTCAAGCAGGTTGCGATTGAACTGTGCAGTATCCTGCCGTATATCCTCATCACTTCTGAAACCACTGACCCAGAATTGATTATCATACCAGCCGACTGCGGTGTATGCAAAAAGGGGCAATAGAGGACTTTCAGCATTCATTTTCTGATAGGCCGCAGACAGGATTGCTGTATGAGCTGGTGCCATGAAGGCGGCAACAGCCTGGATACCGTCTTCCGGAACATGAGGGTTTTCATTGACGAGCATGGGCTCGCCTGAAAGAGGATCTCCTCCCACAGGGAATCTTCCGGGAAGCAGGAAAAGTTCACTCCCCTCCGGTAATGGGATAAGCTGGTCTAATTCAGGCAGTACATATGTCTCGTTACTTCTGCCCATCATGGTCAATTGAGGTAAATCTCCGATATTCCCGTATTTGTCGGCAAAAACCAGTGATGGGAGAGATTCAGGAGCCTTCACTTTGGACGCAATACATTATAGACGGAATCAAGAGCTCTGTAGATATCAAGATCTTCACCAAAGATATCCTGTATATCAGGGTGGTCTATGAGATCTTCAATAATATAGGCGGTGAGATAGAGACTGACTATGTTGGGATCCTGGACAAGCGTTCGTACAGGAGCAAGGGCCAATTGCATATCAAACTCTTCCATATCAATGAGTTGACGCAATTGCGTATAGAATATCTGTTGGATACTCTCAACAGATTTGGTCTCAATTATATTTCTGTCAATCAGGCGCTGGACGGTCTTCGTTGCAAAGGTCTCTGCGTTATCTTTAACAAAAATAAACATTCGGCGTCTTTCTCGCTCTCTCTTGCGATCAATTGCACGTATGGTTTTGTCTGTTGTCCGATTATGACTTACATGTGCCTTTGCCATTTTTTCTGATCTCCTGCAAAATATCTATAGTGTCTGGTTAAAACCAGTTTTGCTGTCAGCCTTTGATATATTGTATCCAGTTGTTTTAAATTTACTACAACAAAGTTACATCAACAATGATATTTGTTGTTTTGTTCCTTGTCCTGTTTTCTATGCAGTGATGAAAAAAGTCTCTGAAATGTTCTTTTTTCAGATGAGTTTGATGATGACACATTCGCAGATTTTATTTCTATTGTAAACCAGTGAAAATAGTTCTTGAATTTCCTCGTTTTTCCTATTTATATATCAGTCATTGGTGAAACAAGATTTTTTAGGGAATCATTTATTACAAGATGGCTCCAACCCACTTTTAAAGTTATTATCTATTACATGTTATGGAGGTTCGTATTATGAAATTCAGGATTCAGGCTTTGTTATTAACATTATTACTTTTTTCTCTCTTGTCGTTTACTGGCTGCGGCAAGAAAGATACTAATGATGAGGCTCTTATTACAGAAACAGCGGAAACGCAAACTATGGGAACCCCTGAATCGCTGGATTCTCCTGAGAATTCATCAATTATCACTGAAGGAAGAACCTCCGGGCCTATGCTGCCGATATACTTTGACTTTGATGCTTCAACTATTCGCGGAGATCAAATTGATCGTATCATAGCAAATGCCGATTTTCTCAAGGCGAATCCAGATCTGACTATTCGTATCGAAGGAAACTGTGATCTACGAGGTACCAATGAGTACAATATGGCATTGGGAGAGCGTCGCGCCATCAGTGCAAAAAAATACCTGATGGATTTGGGAGTGGCTGAAGATAAAATGATAACAATCAGCTTTGGTGAAGAAAAAATTCTCAATCATGGACTCGATGAACTTTCATATGCCCAGAACAGGCGCGATGATTTCGTCATAGTAGAATAACTGAACGGAAAGTATGGAGAAAATAATAATGGTTTTTAGAAAATATAGTCTTTGTGTCTTTGTCTCGTTGCTCGTGCTTTCTCTGACGTCCGCGTATGCCGCAGACAAGGGGCCAATCAAGCTTGGTGTTGCGGATATTCAGAAAATCATAACGAAATCCCAGCAGGGAATAGCGGCTAATAAGCGTATTGAGGCAAAGCAGAAAGAGCTGAGGGCTGCTTTGGAAATCCAGCAGAAAGAGATCGAAGTTTTAAAAGATGAGATTGAGAAGAAAAGCACCGTCTGGACTCAGGAAAAGAAGGATGAGAAGATTGTCGAGTTCAACAAGCTGAGACGTGATTTAAAAACAAAAACTGATGATGCCAGGCTGGAAATGAAACGGCTGCAGGAAAAAGAGTTTCAGCCCATCATAAAAATGCTCGAGGGTACTTTAGTAGAATATGGCGCAAAGAATAAATTCTCGTTCATACTGGATTCAAGAACCAGCGTACTCTATGTTGATCCAGCCTATGATGTCAGTGATGATTTGATTGAAGTTCTCAATCAGAAAGCGAAATAATTTTTCCTGTTGCAGATAAGCTGGTAGAAGTGCTGGAAAAGACGATGCGGATGCGTTCGCGTCGTCTTTTTTTTATTGGTCTGTTGTCTGGAAGATATAAACCGTTGTTTGTGTTTGTGGGATAGGGCACAATATATGATTGTACTGTTTCAGGTGCAAGAAGGAGTTGACATATTTTGGATGATAAAAAAATGTCTGTAAAAAGTATGACGGGATTTGGCAGGGGAGAAATCACAGCCGACGGCAGGACATGGAGTGCCGAAATTCGCTGTGTTAATAATCGATTCCTTGATGTAAAAATAAAATTGCCTAAATCCTATATCAGCCTGGAGGATATGGTGCGTAAAAAGGTGGGGGGCACTTTGAAGCGCGGGCGTGTTGATATCGTCTTTACGGTTAAAGGTGACTTTTCGGATTTGCAGCAGATACATGTAAACGGTGAACTTGTTAAAAGCTACCAACGAGCATTTGTGCAGATAGCGGAGAATCTCGGGGTTGAAAATGATATCGGTCTGTCACAACTGGTAAACTATCCTGATGTATTACAGCTGGAACAGCAGACGGAAGATTTTGATATTGTCTGGGAAAAACTGAATCGTGTACTGGAGCAGGCATTAGAGCAATGTGACACAATGCGTATACAGGAAGGCAAGTGTCTGACGGTTGATCTGACAAGTAGACTCGCCGATTTTGTTGCAAATGTCAGCACCATTGAAAAAAGTATTCCTTCACTTATGGAAAAACGGGAGGAGAGTCTTAAAGAGAGACTTGCGAAGTTACTTGATGGCGTAGAAGTTGATCCTGTACGACTGAGTCATGAGGTAGCAATAATGGTCGATAAAACTGATGTGACTGAAGAAATTGTCAGACTGCGGAGTCATGTTCGCCAGTTTGAAATATTTTTACAGCAGGGGGGCGAAGTGGGGCGAAAACTCGATTTCCTCATCCAGGAGTTTTTACGGGAAGTAAACACCTTGGGTTCAAAAATCAATAATAGTGATGTTGCACATATTATTGTCGAATTAAAAGGTGAACTTGAGAAAATGCGAGAACAGGTACAAAATCTGGAATAGAGAGATAGAGAGGAGAACGACATGCAGCTTCTCAATGTTGGCTTTGGAAATACGGTACCGGTGGACAGGATAATTGCGGTTATAAATACCGGATCTTCTCCTGCCCGTAAATTAAAGGATATTGCCAAAAAGAAGGGCAAACTGATAGATGTGACAGAAGGACGGCGCACCAGATCTATTCTTGTTATGGATTCTGACCATGTGGTTCTCTCTTCAGTGCAAACAGAGACTGTTGGTCAGCGTATACTTGCACTTCAGACAGACCAGCCTCTCCAGGAGCTGGTTGTAAGGCAGCAGCTACGGTAGTGATTATGACACAGGGACAGCTATTTATTCTTTCCGCACCTTCCGGTGCCGGGAAAACAACCGTTGTTAAACAGCTTATGCTGGAAATTGACAATCTTGTTTTTTCAGTTTCACATACTACGCGACCTCCCCGTGAAGGTGAAATTGACGGGGTCTCCTATTATTTCATTGATAAAGAGGAATTTCAGGCCATGATTGACCGCGATGAATTTCTCGAATATGCGGAGGTTCATGGTAATTATTACGGAACAAGTAAAAAAGCTGTGTATGATAAGGTCGCTGCCGGTTTCGATATAATTCTCGATATTGATGTCCAGGGGACAAGAATTCTTGTACATGAAAAACAGGTGCAGGGGGTTACCGTTTTTCTGGCACCTCCTGATGTAAAAGAACTGGAGAAACGTCTAAAATCAAGGGGTACCGATGATGCCGCTACCATTGCTACCAGGCTTGAAAACGCTAAAGAGGAAATGCGGGCTCTTGATGAGTATGAATATCTCATTGTCAATGATACGATTGCAGATGCTGTTTCGATGCTGAAAGCTGTTGTGCTGGCAGAGCGGGCACGCAGCAGGCGAGGGCTGAATGGTAAACCATTGCCAGCGTTGGGAGAGGTTTGATGAAAAAGCGGGCTCAATCTTACAATAAGGGCAGAGAGCGTGAGAAACGGGTACGTGTGAGTGAAGATATAATCTGGGGGATACATCCTGTTTATGAAGCACTTGTACGTGAGCCTCGACGAATTGTTGAGATTCTCGCTGTGAAGGGAAAACGTGGCGTAAACTGGGAGGAGTTACTGGAAACTGCCCGGCAGAAAAATGTACACCTCTCTTTTGTAGATTCCCTCAAGATAACGGGAACGGCGGCATCCCAGGTACGACATCAGGGGGTGATAGCAAAGATGAGCGCGGTTGCCTTGTCTGACCCTGATATGGTAATATCTCTTTTTGCAGAACAGGTTGCAGCAGGGAAAAAGCCTGCAATCGTAGTATGTGACAGCCTGCAGGACCCGCATAATCTGGGAGCAGTTATACGGTCAGCCTATGCCTCTGGAATGCTTGCAGCTGTGGTAACCGCTGAAAATTCGGCACCGCTGGGAGGTGTTGCCAGTAAATCTGCTGCTGGAGCCATGTCACATCTGCCTCTCTGCCGGGTTACAAATCTCGTTCACTTTACTCAAAAATTGAAAAAAGCAGGTGCGTGGGTCTTCGGTGCGGTTAAAGATGATACTGCCGAATCACTTTTTTCAACAGATTTGAATCTTCCTGTGGCAATTATTGTCGGCAGCGAGGGTAAGGGGCTTAGACCATTGGTTAAAAAACAGTGTGACGTCCTCGTCTCCATTCCCATGACGGGTAACCTTGATTCCTTGAACAGCTCTGTGGCTGCTGCCGTAATTATGTTTGAGTCATTGCGTCAGAGAATGGCTTGATTATTTTTTCTTTTTTTCTTCAAGCTTTGCCTGCAGGAGGGCGCCAAGGCTTCCCATATCACTGGTCTTTTCTTTTTTCTCGCTCATATACTTAGTATAAACCTGACGTTCTTCGTCCTCTTTTGCTTCCGGATTCTGGTAGTCAGAGGGTGTAAGACTGATCCTCTTTTCTTCTCTGTTAATATCTTCAACAATAATATCAATATTCTGGCCTGCTTCAACCACTTCCCGAGGATGGTGGATTCTTCGGCCAGCCCCCAGCTTAGAGATATGAACAAGACCGTCAACACCTTCTGTCAGGGTTACGAATGCACCAAACTGGGCCAGTCTGCTGATAGGTGCTGTATGTGTTGAGCCTACAGGAAAACGTTTTTCCACTTCATCCCAGGGATCAGCGAGAGTTTCCTTGTAACTCAACGATATCCTCTCTTTTTCCCAGTCAAGGCTTTTTATAACCACTTTGATCTGCTGGCCAACTGAAAAATGATCGTCAATTTTTTCGACTCTGCTCCAACCGATCTCTGATACGGGTATCAGGCCGTCCACGCCGCCAATATCAGCAAACGCCCCAAAATCTCTGATGGATGTTATGGTGGCCTCCACTGTATCTCCTTCTGATAAGGAATGTTGCAGATCTTTTTTCAGCTTTTCCCTCTCTTCTTCGAGGATGGCTCTGGCTGAGAGGACCAGGTTTCGTCCCCCCTCTTCAAACCTGGTGATACGAAAGGGCATATGCTGATCAACATACGTGGCCACAGGATCCTCAACCCTCCTGAGACCCATTTGAGAGTAGGGGCAAAAACCTCTGATATTTCCAGACAGGGTTATTTCAAATCCACCCTTGATTTCACCTGCTACATAGCCTTCCACTGGAATCTGGCTGCGCCACGCTTCCTCCAGGTGAGCAGCTGAAGCACCGGAGCCAAGTGTGGTTGTATAGAGTTGTTCTCCATTTTGCATCTGCAGAAAATAGACATCGACAGTGTCACCCGGTTTTACTCGCACATTACCTTCTTCATCTAACAGCTCGGATGCCTGCAGGACACCCTCACTCTTTCCTCCAACATCCAGGAAGATATTTTCACCGCTTATTCCGGCAACTCTGGCGGTGATTTTTTCACCGGGTTTGTGGTGGCGAAGAGGTTTTGCCTGATGAGATTCAAAAAGGTCTGCAAAGTTGTCGGTACTGTTTTCCATAATACTCCGGATTGAAAAAATGTGTTTCTGGTTGAACTTTTGTTTTTCCTCGGTAAAAGATGTTTTTTACTGAGGTCGTTACAATAATTCAAGAAAGTTTTTCAGATATTTCTGGAAATTATGCGTGAAGGGATGTAGCTTCTTGAAAAAGTTCTAATAAAAAAGCTATATTAACAACGTTTTATAATGATGTCCTGACACGATATATTGTGGTAATAACAAACATACAGGAGGTGAGCTTCATGGAAATTAGACCTGGGAAAACCTGCGTGGGCTTTGTCGGACTGGGAGTTATGGGAAAGAGCATGGCTTCTCACATCCTTCAGGCAGGATATGACTTGCATGTGTACACGCGTACCAAAAAAAGCGCAGAAGAGCTCGTTAAAAAGGGTGCTGTATGGCAGGAAAATGTGGCGGATCTGAGCCTCTCATGTGATGTTATCGTAACGATAGTTGGCTTTCCGGCGGATGTGAAACAGGTTTATCTGGAGGAGAATGGTATTCTTCATACCGCAAAACCGGGAACTGTAGTAGTGGATATGACCACATCAAGTCCTGCCCTGGCAGTAAACATTTATAAAAAGGCAAAGGAGAGAGGCATCGCAAGTCTGGACGCCCCGGTTTCAGGTGGTGATCTGGGGGCACGTAATGCCAGTTTGTCCATTATGGTCGGAGGAGAACGAGATGTCTTCGATCGAATATTACCTCTGTTTGAAACCATGGGTGAAAATATCGTCTATCAGGGAAAAGCCGGTTCAGGACAACATACAAAGATGGCAAATCAGATTGCTATTGCAGCGGGTATGATCGCTGTTTGTGAATCCTTGAGTTATGCCAAGAAGGCAGGGCTTGATCCGGAAATGGTGCTGGCAAGTATTGGTAAAGGGGCAGCCGCTTCCTGGTCATTGAATAATTTAGGGCCACGGATCATTCAGGGTGATATGGAACCCGGCTTTTTTGTCAAACATTTCATAAAAGATATGGGTATTGCCTTGGATATGGCAAAAGAGATGGAACTGCATACCCCGGGTCTTGATCTTGCACTGTCCCTCTATACTAAGCTTGCAGAAAACGGTTTGGAAAATAAGGGAACACAGGCACTTGCTACACTTTTTTAAATAGTTTTCAGAAGATGCCGGGAATATGAAATAAGGCAATACATTATTGGCGAATGATTTCTGTTCCCTCTGGGGGGGTAAACTTCAGGAGTGAGCCCGTTTTTGCTGGCGATATACTGTTTTCTGAAATATTGCTGAAATGCAGGGTTGTTAGTGTATCAAAAGAGTCTTTGATCTGTATTTGCTCTATTTTATTGTTCCTGGTAATCCAGAGGAGCAGGGACTGGATATTTTCATCGTGTGATTTCGGTACGAGGCTGAAAAGCTCCAGACTTTTACTGTTTTCTCCAATTTCCTGCTCGGATATGAGCCGGCTGATTGTGAAAAGGGTGGTGATATCTTTATTTCCGCTAAACAATGAGTACGTCATATCCTGCTCAAGAGCATCCGTTGAACTGATGATCATCTGGTTGAGTTTAGAAAAATACATGGAAAGCGTCTTTCCATCGGAAATAATAACCTGCCGATCAGGTGTCAGGTAATCCCATCGCATCTGGGCGATAGAATCTTCTGTGCGGATAAGTGTTCCGGTCCCATGGGCATTACGGCTGCGCCCACTGATTTCACTTGCTGTTGTCTGCGTAAACTGAAACGTCAGGGTGTCAAGACTTCGCAGATGAGCAAGCAGGTTGACAACTCTTTTCGTCTCTTCGTTTGAAGAAGCGTGAGTATCAGGTACCATTTGGCAGGTTAGACTCAATGTAATGAGCAGTGCTAAAATAACGGTTTTCATGATGAGTGGCTCTGTGACATGTTTGATAATATCATGCTGGTAACGGGTTTTGCTGCTCGTGCAAGCTTGTTTGTCTGTCAATGACGATATTCATTGATATTGGCAAAAGCAAGCAGGCGGTCGCAGATGTTTGCTTATCAGCCTGAGTGAGCATACTGGTGTCCGAGAAATCTGAATGAGTAACGGTGATAAAAGACTGCCCGGATATTGACAGATCTGTGACATCGCATTATTTTCTGTTGGGCTTTGTACCGGATATGTATTTGAAAAAGAGAATGTATATATCCTTGAAATGGAAGGACTGTGATTATGGAGTAATGTGATGCCAATATATGAGTATGAATGCACAACATGTGATAAAATTTTCGAAGTAAAGCAGAGAATTTCTGATAAGCCATTACAGACATGCCCGGAATGTCAGAATCGAGTAAAAAAGATTATGTCTGTTAATTCATTTCAGCTGAAAGGTGGTGGCTGGTATGCTGACGGATATGCATCCACAGGTGGCTCTTCTCATTCCTCATCATCGTGCAGTTCCGCCTCATCCTGCAATTCCAGTAAAACGTGTCCTGCAGCTGCGGCAGCATCAAGCTAGTCCGAACATCTTATCGAAGAACTGCCATCGCATCACCATATGAGTAGAATCTGTAGTCCTGAGCGATGGCTTCTCTGTAGCTCGCCAACAGTTTTTCTCTACCACATAGTGCCGAGACGAGAAATAGCAGGGATGATCCTGGCAGGTGGAAATTAGTTATCAGGTTATCAATGATCTTGAACTGATAGCCTGGGTAGATATAGAGATCACATAACCCTTCTTTTGCTGTCAGCTTCCCTTGAGAGTCACAGCTGAATTCCAGAGCCCTGGTTGTGGTCGTACCAACAGCCCAAACCTTGCCGCCTTTTGCCTTTACCGTGTTGACTATGGTGGCCACTTCCTCGCTGATACTGATAAACTCACTGTGAATTGTATGGTCAGTTATATGCTGCTCCCGTACAGGTGCAAAGGTTCCATACCCCACATGCAGGGTTACTGACACAATATCCACCTCTTTTTTTCTGATTGTATCGAGAAGCTCGTCAGTGAAATGAAGGCCTGCCGTAGGTGCTGCCACTGCCCCACTGTTTTTGGCATACACCGTCTGATAGCGATTCTCGTCTTCTGGTAATGTGCCATTTTCGCGTATAATATATGGAGGTAAGGGAACAGCTCCTGAGGTGGCTAATATCTCGTGAATGGTATAGGTGCTGGGGAACTCAAGTAGCAGATCTGCCTTTCCATTATCAGTATAGTCGGTCACGGAGCAGGTGAGCACCTCTGAAATAACTATTTTGCTGCCCCGGACGGGGCGTTTTGAGCTTTTCAGCAGTGCCATGGTCGCAAAGCAGCGTTTTTCTATAGATAGTGATTCTTTTTCTTTGGGAAATCCTAAGAGAAAGACCTCACATTTCCCGCCGGTCTCTTTTTTACCAAGGAGTCTTGCCGGGAAAACTTTTGTGTCATTGGTGACGAGAACGTCGCCAGGTTGCAGGTAGTCTACAATATCAGGAAACGAGCAGTGCCTTGCAGCAGGTGTATCCTGTTTTAAAATAAGTAATTTGGATCCATCACGCCTCTGTGCAGGATGCTGGGCAATATTTTCCTGTGGAAGCTGATAATCGTATGATTCCAGTTTGAGATCCCGCGGATCACATGATTTTTTCATTGAACGCAGATATTTTTAAGATGTTAGCAGTAAACAGCAAAATGGAAACCGTCTTCTTACCATGTTTTTCCCTGCAGATGCAACTGATTAAATAATGCAGATACTGTCCTTTCAACCACCTCTCAGCATGTCCCTTTTTGTATATACATTGCGCAATAAAACGATGATATCTGCTCATAAATCTGGTAACAATGCTGATACTTCCCTGAGAGAGGGATAAGAGAGCATTGATGAAACAGGGTTCCGCCTGGTTCCAGTGGCATTTTCACCGCGTTCTCTATTACAGATACAGGTCTTTATTTCTGGATATACAATGCAACAAGAGATACCACGGGTAATTTTTCTCTATAAAGATGCTTTACAAGAGGAGCTTTTTCTTCGTGAAGTGGTAAAACTGCTGGAACGGCAGAATATTATTGCCGCAATCGAAGAAAGCCCTTGTCACGGTCTTCGGGAGTGTGATCTGTTTATCAGTGGATGTTCGGTTGAACACCAGAAAGTGTATCCTGTCCATGAGCGAGATCGAAACCATCTTTTCTTTCTCACTGTGCAATTACCTGTTGATATCTCTTCTCTGGTCACTGAGGTGGCCGCCTGGTGGCGTGCTGACATTGCGACACGCCCTCTCTGGGGCTGTGTGCTCGTCGGCGGGATGAGCAGACGCATGGGCCATCCCAAGCATTTAATTCAATTGGAAGATGGGAAAACCTGGCTTGAAAGGATTGTGGTAAAGCTGCTAGACCATGTCGACAATGTAGTTGTCTCCGGTGAGGGAACAGTACCCGCATCATTGCATCATCTCAAACGCGTAGAGGATACTGCTGGTGCCCGAGGACCACTCGCTGGAGTATTGTCAGCAATGCGCCAGTATCCAGCTCATTCCTGGCTGGTTGCAGCCTGTGATATGCCCCTGATTGAAAGTTCTGCTATACATTGGTTGCTGGCTCAACGGAAAGAGGCGTATTGGGGGGTTGTTCCCAAAAGAACGGATGGTACCATGCAACCCCTGTTGGCCTACTATGATTTCAGGAGCAGATATCTCTTTGAAGCGCTCTTTAAAAAGAAAAATTTTCGTATTACAGAGGTAGGCCTTGCCGAAAAAATTGTATCTCCTGTTATTCCACAGGCCCAGGAATCCTCATGGTATAACTGTAATACACCAGAGGATGTGGAAGCTGCATTGGGGATAAAATGGCAGACATAGTAACAAAAGTACGGGGTGAATAATATGAATGTTGCATCGTAATTACTGTCTGTATTTTTTCTTTCAGTATCGACTAAAAAGAGTGGATATTTCTACCTTTTAGGTATAAAAGATGGTTTTGGAATGTATATACTATGGAGTTTCTTATGATTAAAGTGGGATTTGTCGGCTGGCGTGGGATGGTTGGCTCTGTACTGATGGAGAGAATGGTTGCCGAAGATGATTTCAAGGGATTCAAGGCACATTTTTTCTCCACTTCACAGGCAGGTGAGTTGGGACCTGTTGTTGCTGGAGAAGCAGAACCCTTGCTGGATGGACGCGACATCGAACTCTTGAAGCAGATGGATATAATTCTTTCCTGCCAGGGCGGCAACTACACCAGGGAAGTGTATCCCCTCCTGCGTAAGGTCTGGGACGGCTATTGGATAGATGCCGCTTCTGCGCTCCGCATGGATGATGATGCCATTATTGTACTGGACCCTGTGAACCGAAATGTTATTGATGAGGGTCTTAAAAAAGGTATAAAAAATTATATCGGCGGCAACTGTACGGTTTCGCTGATGATGATGGCCTTGGGCGGCCTGTTTGAAAATGATCTTGTCGAATGGATCAGCTCAATGACGTATCAGGCGGCAAGCGGGGCAGGCGCAAAAAACATGAAAGAGCTCCTCGCTCAGATGGGTGTGCTGGAAAATGAGGTGCATAATTTGCTCGCAAATCCTGGTTCAGCAATTTTAGATATTGATGCAAAAGTCACTGCCAAACTGAAAGATGGTACCTTACCGCTTGAAAACTGGCCGGTACCGCTGGCGGCAAGCCTGATTCCATGGATTGATGCACCCATGGAAAATGGCCAGACTCGGGAAGAGTGGAAAGGTGTAAGTGAAACAAACAAGATCCTCGGCAGAAAAAACGACAATTTCATTCCTATTGATGGCCAATGTGTGCGTATTGGTTCCATGCGTTGTCATTCCCAGGCCTTTACCATAAAACTCACGAAAAATATCCCTCTTGCTGAGATAGAAAAGATTATCGCTTCTCATAATCCATGGGTTTTTGTGGTTCCCAATGAACGTTCAGCGACAGAAGAGCTGTTAAGCCCTGTGCAAACCTCTGGTACATTACGTATCCCTGTTGGCAGGCTCAGAAAAATGAATATAGGAGAAGAGTATCTCACCGCCTTCACTGTCGGCGACCAGCTCCTCTGGGGGGCCGCGGAACCGGTACGAAGAATGCTGCAAATAACATTGGAATATGTGAATAAAAAACAGTTGGATTGAGGTAGCATGCAGTGATTCTCGTCGGTTATTTTTTTACTGGCTGGTGTTATCGCTGCATTTAAATAGGTGGTTTAAATTCAGAGAAAACGAATAGGGAGGTTTTCAGATGGAGGCAATACTACAGCAGATCAAGAATAAAGACGTCGAACAACGTGAGTTTCTACAGGCTGTTGAAGAGGTGATTGACAGCGTGAAACCTGTTCTTGAGCGCAACCCGGAGTATCGTCAGCAGGCGGTGTTACAGCGGATAACCGAGCCTGAGCGGGTCATACTGTTTCGGGTTCCCTGGATGGCGGATGACGGCCAGGTGCATGTCAATCGAGGGTTCAGGGTAGAGATGAACAGTGCCCTG
>PDWI01003012.1_pt1 | contig 26240 bp, 32 predicted proteins | sample 1430891 | NCBI WGS metagenome assembly PDWI01 (sample SAMN01162508, study PRJNA174530) | Oral metagenome, whole genome shotgun sequencing project. | biome: Marine environment; feature: Marine mammal; material: Swab sample of the gingival sulcus; isolation source: swab sample of gingival sulcus...
AATAACCTCAGGCTCTTCCAGTTCCTCATGCTCTTCCAGGACGACCGGCTCTTCTACAGGTATGGGCTCCGCGTCGGAAAGTTCTTCCAGTTCCTCATGCTCTTCCAGAGCGACCGGCTCCTCAATAACCTCCGGTTCTTCCAGTTCCTCATGGTCATTGTTAGCAGCACCCGCCGTTTCCACCGGAACAGGTACAGGAGCAGAAACTTCCTGCGGTGCTGCAAAAACAGCTGCTTCACGCGGAACGGCCTGAGCTACCGCGCGGGTAATCATTTCCTCAAGCTGCTTCAGGTCAAACAAGGGCTGAACAGCAGCAGACCCTTCAGAAGCGGCTGATTCTTCTGCTCTCCCGGAAGCGGTTTTATCGGAAAGAATTTCTATAATTCTTGACCATCCTTCATCAATAATCTTATTCGCCTTCTTTCCCTGGGCTTCGCTCATCCGCCCCAATCCGCTGCGCAGTTCTTTGCGTACTTCTTCGCGCCGGTTTTCAAGATCCTCGGCGGACAAGCTGTGATTATCGTGGTTCTGCAGCCATTCCCTGAACAGATTCTGCTGAAGTTTAGTCATTCGGCTGGTTAGAATATCCACCGGATTGGGGCGGATATTCTGAATCATAAAAATCAGCAGCATTATAATAATAAAAACAGAAGTAATAATGATAACCTGCACAAAAGGCGAAAAAACCAGCAGGCTGCCCGGTATGAGTTTACCCACCCAGGTTCCATCCTGAGCTACCGTTCCAGCCAGCCAGTAATTCTCTCCGGGAGCCTGAGCCAGCAGGGCAAAACTCTCGGGACGGCCGTTTTTGGGCCACAGCCGGTCAATAGCAGATTCTATGGAAACGCCCTGTTCCGGGCGGATATCAACAACTAAACCGCGGCTGTCGGCTACCCACACAGAGGAGCCCGAAGCCACCCATCCGTCAGCAGCTATATCGGCGGCCAGTCCGGAAGTTGTCATTTGAACGATCATCCATCCCCGCAGAACAAAGGCACTGTCCATGGACGGAATAAGATAAATAATTTTCTGCTGATTTCCGTCAAAGCGGATAATGGGGCTGGAATTTTCCGATACCGCGGGAAGATCAAAGGCCGTTTTAACCTGATTCCAGTTACGGTAAACGCGCCGCTTATTCACCTTTCTGGAAATAATGTCGCCGGCATAGGAGGAATACTGTATTCTGCCGGCTGAATCAACAATCCGCATTCCTTCAAATCCATCCAGATTATCACGGAGAGCGTCTACGGATTTCGCGCGGAAAGTAATATCGGCGTCTCTTTGAGCGACACCGTAAACAGACTGATACTTTCTGTCACGGGCAAGCGCGTCGAAACGGGATATGTTATAATTGTTCCATTCAGTAATTTTTCCTGCTATAGACTCCAGGCGCACACTCTGATCCTCCCGCACCCTGGCACTGAAAAAATCAGTTTCCATAACACGAAAAAGACCGGTATAAGCCAGCAGGGCAAATACAGCAGTCAAAACAAGAGAAATTATTATGTTCAGCGCAACCTTAAACTGTGTGCTCATTAAACATAACCAATCCGCAGCATTCGATCGGCAAATCCTCCCAAAAATATTTGCGCTTCCCAAAGTTACAACAAAGGAGAGATTGCTCCGTAAACGAAACAGCCTCTCCTCTATCATCGGATAATTTATGTTAAGATTAAGTTTTTTGCCTTAAACGCCCAGCATGCCAGAGCGGTCTGCCGTCAGCCGCCGGGCGGATAGAGACACTCTGATTACTCTGAATCTCCCTCAGGTTTTTTGGGCTCTTCGGCCTTGGGCTCTTCAGCCTTTGGCTCTTCGGCCTTGGGCTCTTCGGCCTTCGGCTCTTCAGCCTTTTTCTCTTCAGCCTTTTTCTCTTCAGCCTTTTTCTCTTCAGCCTTTGCCTTTACTTCTTCTTCAGCTTCCGGTTTTACAGCCTTCTTTTCGGCAGAAGCCTTTTTGGGGGCTGATTTCTTTGCGGTTTTGGCGGTTTTGGAAGAAGACTTTTTCTTTCCGCCGGAGGCTTTTTCATCTTCCTTGAGGAATTCAAGAAGAACCATCTGCGCAGCATCGCCGGAGCGTCTGCCCAGTTTAAGAATACGGGTATATCCGCCGGGACGTTCTGTAAAACGGGGACCAACTTCGGTAAAAAGCTTGTTCAAAACATCTTTTTCATAAATGGTTTTAGCCGCAATCCGCCGGTTATGAACCGAATCAACTTTGGCCCGTGTTACCAGCTTTTCAGCAGTACGGCGAATTTCCCTGGCCTTTGCCTGAGTTGTCTCAATACGCTCGTACTTGATCAGAGACGTTACCATGTTTCTATGCAGGGCTTTGCGGTGACTGGATTTGCGGTCCAGCCGGTTAAATCCTATGCGGTTGTGCATTTTCTATTCCTCATTCTCTTCATTGTCGTCCGCCTCAGCGGCAGCAGGATTAAGAGGTTTGCCTATCCTGATGGAATTCTTCAGAACACTGTAATCGGTCATTCCAAGGCTCAGATTCCACTCTTTCAGTTTTTCTTTGATCTCCTGAAGTGACTTTTTACCGAAGTTCCGGGTTTTGGCAATATCTTCTTCTGTGCGCCGGGTCAGGTCGCCAATGGTTTTGATGTTGGCATTTTTCAGACAGTTGCTGGAGCGTACTGATAATTCCAGTTCTTCCACCGGAGTTTCCAGCAGCGCCCGGACACGTTCCTCATCTTCATCAATGTCTTCATCGCCGGTTACATCATCTTCATCGAAATTAATAAAGATGGTAAAGTGATCTTTGGCAATTTTAGCCGCTTCAGCCAGCGCGTTTTCAGGCGAAATTGTACCGTCAGTCCATATTTCCAGTACAAGTTTGTCAAAATCGGAGCGGTGACCGACACGGGTATCCTCAACGGTGTACTTCACTTTCAGTATGGGACTGAAAATGGAGTCGACAGGTATGGTTCCGATATGCTCAATGTATTTTTCATTCAATTCAGCCGGAACATAGCCGCGGCCAAGGTTAACCTGAATCTCAAAATCCAGATTTCCCTCTTTCATTACAGTACAAATGGGCTGATCTTTGTTTGCCACCTCAATACCGGCCTTTTCCAGATCGGCTCCGGTAATAACTCCTTCACCCTTCCATTCTACATGTATGGTCTGCTCGTCAACTTCATCGTCCAGACGAAGACGCAGACTTTTAAGATTGCTGATAATAACAGGAGTATCTTCTACTACGTGGGGAATTGCTTCAAATTCGCTGGTAACCACATGTGAGCTGCCTTCCTCATTAAATGTAGTAATACGGACAGCCGAAACAGCGTACCCCTGTATGGAAGAGAGCAGTATACGGCGGAGAGTGTTTCCTATGGTTGTACCGTAGCCGCGTTCAAACGGATAGGCAATAAACTTGCCGTAATCTGCAGTTTCTTCACTGTGCTCAAATGTAATACCCTTGGGTTTCTTGAAACCTTTCAGGAGGTTCTTTCTAGCCATGTGTGCTCCTCAAACACGTGGTTTACCGGAAGAATTAATTGAGAACCGGGAATGCATTCGGTGTCACCTGATGTTCCGTAAAGGCCCGGCCTGGCTGAGCCGGACCGTACAAAACAACGGCTTCCTGTCCTGCAGTCCGGTTTCCATTCTCCGGAAACCGGTTAACCCCTTAAACTCTCCGGCTCTTCCGCGGACGGCAGCCGTTATGAGGAATGGGGGTTATATCCTTAATTGTCTTTACCTTCAGTCCCATGTTGCCTAAAGACCGTATGGCCGACTCCCGGCCCATTCCCGGTCCCTTAACAAACACGTTCACTGCCTGCAAACCGTAATCACGAGCCCTGGTTGTTGCGGTCTCAGCTGTTGTCTGAGCAGCATAGGGAGTAGATTTTTTTGCGCCGCGGAATCCCAGGGAACCTGCACTGCACCAGGAAAGAGCGTTCCCTTTCAGGTCAGTAATGGTAACAATGGTGTTATTAAAGGTTGCCTGAATATAGACATTGCCTTCAATAATGGTTTTCTTTTCACGTTTCTTTTTGGTTTTAGCCATTATTCTTTACCCTCTCCCTACTTCTTCTTCTTGGCAACGGTTTTCGCTTTACCCTTCCGGGTCCGTGCGTTGGTTTTTGTCCGCTGTCCCCGAACAGGGAGCCCTCTTCTGTGACGCAGCCCGCGATAACATCCAATATCCATCAGACGCTTTATGTTCAGTGCTGTTTCAGAACGCAGACGGCCTTCTACCTTATACTCGTTTTCAATGAGTTTACGGAGAGTGTTTACCTCTTCTGCCGTCAAATCGTTCATACGTGTTTCAGGATTGACACCGGTTTTTTCACAAATCTGACGGGCGGAAGTCCGTCCAATTCCAAAAATGTATGTCAGTGCAATATCTGTATGTTTGTTGGGCAGGTCGATACCCGCAATACGCGCCATCGGAACCTCCTATTTCTGCCGCTGCTTATGCTTGGGATTCTCACAAATGATGCGCACCACACCACGGCGTCGTATCACTTTGCACTTGTCGCATATGGGCTTTACGCTCGCTCTTACTTTCATTGCGATACCTCTTCTACAAATTCCGCGAGCGGAGCTTGCCGCCCTTGGTTAAACCTTCGTGGTGATGCATCTTCAGATGCCCTTCGATCTGACTCATGGTATCCAGATCCACACCTACCATAATGAGCAGTGAAGTACCGCCCATAATATACGCCATTTGCCGGGGAAACCCGGGAATGACAATAATCAGAAGAGACGGAATCAGGGCAATCATGGCCAGGAACAACGAACCGGGCAAAACAATGCGATTCAGAATCTTCGTAAGATATGCCTCGGTATTTTCACTCCGAATACCGGGTATGGAGCCGCCATTATCACGGATTTGCTTGGAAATCTCAACCGGATTGAGCGATACCTGAGTATAAAAATAGGCAAAAAACACTATCAGCAGAGTGTAAAGAAGCAGATACAGCCATCCGCTGGGGTTCATAAGCCTCTGAAAATTACTCCAGAACTCGCCCTGAAAACTGGATGCCAGCTGTACAGGAATGGTGAGTATGGAAGACGCAAAGATAACCGGAATAACTCCCGAAGGGTTAATTTTGAACGGAATGTAGGAACTCTGGCCCCGGTACTGTTTACGGCCGACAATTCGGCTTGCGTAGTTAACAGGGATCTTTCTCAAGCCCTGCTGTTCATAGATAACCAGAATAACCACAGCCACAAACAGAATAAAGGTCAGAATAACAAATACCGGATTCAGGTTTCTGGCCCGTATTTCCCGAATTAATACGCCGAAAGCATTCGGCATCCGGGCAACAATACCGGTAAAGATTAAGAGAGAAATACCGTTCCCCACACCTTTAACATTTATCTGTTCACCCAGCCACATCAAAAACACTGTCCCGGCGGTTGTGGTAAGCATGCCCAGCAGCAGGAACTGCCACCTGGTCATTCCGTCTACAACAACACCGTAGCCCAGAGGCATGCGCAGAAGAGCCATACCCTGCAGCAGACAGACAAGAACTGTCGCGTAACGGGTATAACGCTGAATCTTTTTACGGCCGCCGTCTTCTTCACTGATACGCTTAAGCGCCGGGAACACCAGCATCAGCACCTGCATAATAATGCTGGTGGTAATGTAGGGCATAACACCCAGCATGAAAATGGAGAAATTCTTAAACGCACCGCCGGAAAAGAAATCAAGGTAATCAACAATTCCCTGACCTCCGCTGCCGCGGCCGGTGAAGAACGAACTCAGAGCACCCATATCCACACCCGGAATTGGAATAATGGAACCAATTCTGTGCACTACAAGCACTCCCAGAGTAAACAGCACCCTTCGGCGCAAATCGCGGATTCTGAAAATATCAACTATGGGATTACTAGCCATCGTCTACTGCTTTTCCGTTTTATCGCCAGCCGGCGCGGCACCGGAGATACTTACAGAACCGCCGGCACTTTCAATTTTTTTCTGTGCGGAAGCTGAAACAGCAGGAACAGAAACGTTCAGCTTTTTCTTCAGCTCACCCACGCCGAGAATCTTCACCAGTTTTTCGCTTTTCTTAACCAGGCCTTTCTGAACCAGAGTTTCCAGCGTTACGCTTTCGCCGTCGGCATAAACCTTTTCAAGGGCTGCAACATTAACCGGCACATACTCGGTTTTAAAAGGATAGTTAGAAAACCCGCGGGCCGCTACACGGCGGTAGATAGGCATCTGCCCGCCTTCAAAACCGGGACGTACTCCGCCGCCGGAGCGGGAATTCTGTCCGTTATGCCCCCGGCCGGAAGTTTTACCGCATCCGGAAGAACGGCCGCGGCCTACAATTCTCTTCTTTCTGGAAGCACCCTGAGGTGCTCTGAGAGGACTCATACCCATTTTACAATTCCTCCACTTTCACCAGATGGGAAATGGCCGCAACCATACCCAGCACTGAAGGATTAGCATCTTTTTCAACACTGGAATTCATTTTTCCCAATCCCAAAGCTTTCACGGTAGCCCGCTGAGAGGGCTTCCGCCCAATGGGACTGCGCACCAGCGTTACACGTATTCGGGATGCCTGTTTCTTTGCCATAATTTTAGCCCCAGATATCCTTTACGGTTTTACCACGCCCAGCAGAAATACTGCGGGCTTCCATTAAATGCTCCAAACCGTTAAACACGCCTTTAACAATGTTCAACGTATTCTTGGAGCCCAGACTTTTGGCCTGGATGTCGCCTACTCCGGCGGCCTCCATAATAGCCCTTACCGGACCTCCGGCAATAATACCGGTACCCGGCGCAGCCGGCTTCAGCAGCACTGAAGCGCTTTTGTAAACCCCCAGGATTTCATGAGGGAGGGTTGATTTACGTATGGGAACAACGATCATGTTCCTTTTGGCCTTTTCCACACTTTTGCGGATAGCCTCCGAAACATCATTAGCTTTCCCGAAACCGTAACCTACCCGGCCTTTGCCGTCTCCAACTACCATAAGGGCACTGAAAGACATTTTCCGGCCGCCTTTTACCGCCTTGGAAACACGGTTCAGCCGGATCAGTTTTTCGGTAAATTCCTTATCTTCGTTCCGTTCTCTCATTGCCGACTCCTAGAACTCAAGACCCGACTCACGGGCCCCGTCGGCAACGGCTTTCACGATTCCGTGATAGCGGTAGCCGTTTCTATCAAAAATTACAGCCTTAACCTTGGCAGCCTGCAGACGCTCGGCAATAGTTTTGCCGACGGTTTTTCCGCCCTCCACAGAGCGTTTAACACCGTCAAGCGCCTTTTCCATAGTGGATGCCGCGGCAATAGTTCTTCCATTTTCATCGTCAATGGCCTGTACGCTGATGTTCTTATGACTCTTGAACACCGTCAGGCGCGGACACATGGCCGTGCCGGCCAGCTTACCGCGGACTCTCCGCTTCCGCTGAACACGTTTACGCCGCTTGTCACTCAGTCTATCCATATCCTTATACCTACTTTACGCCGCTCTTACCGACTTTCCGGCGGATATTTTCGTCATCATACCGGATACCTTTACCTTTGTAAGGTTCAGGAGGCCGCAGCTTACGAATTTCTGAAGCAACCTTTCCGACAAGACACTTGTCAATACCGCTGACTGCAACCTTGTTGTTTCCTTCCACATTGATGGAAACGCCCTCCGGAATTTCATATTCAATCTGGGTTGAATAGCCCAGATTAAGCAGAAGGGTTTTACCTTTCAATTCAGCGCGGTAACCTACACCGTTAATAACCAGCGTACGGGTAAAACCCTGGCTGACTCCCACTACCATGTTGTTCAGCAGTGAACGGTACAAACCGTGAAGGCTCTTGGCTTCTTTGGTTTCGTTAGCCCGGCTGACCAGTACTTCATCTTCTTTTATGTCAAAAGAAACAAGCGGAAGGAAAGACTGAGTCAGCTCACCCTTGCTGCCCTTAACATGAAGGGTACTGTCTTTAATGGTAATGGTAACCGCTTTGGGTACCGGTACCGGTTTTAATCCTACTCGAGACATTCCAGCCCTCCTACCACACCGTACAGATAATTTCGCCGCCAACCTTGTTGGCTACGGCTTTCTTCCCGGTAATAACACCGTTGGAGGTGGAAACTATAACAGTTCCCAGGCCGTTATACACCCGGGGCATGTTCTTGTAGCCGGAATAAACCCGGCGCCCGGGAGACGATACAGTTTTTATACCGTGAATAATGGAAGATTCATTGTCATCGTACTTCAGGAAAACCCGGATAAGGTCAATTTCATCCTGGGTAACTTTCTTAAAGTTTTTAACATAACCCTCATTTTTGAGAATCTTAATAATTTCCATCTTCAGTTTCGAAGGACGTATGTCCACTTTTTCATGTTTGGCCGCCACACCGTTACGGATTTTGGTAAGCATGTCGGCTACAGGATCTGATACACTCATATTCCTCTATTCTCCCTGTTACCAGCTCGATTTGGTGACACCGGGAATCATGCCTTCATTGGCAAGCTTCCGGAAGCAAATACGGCACATTTGAAACTTTCTCATATAACCGCGCGGCCGGCCGCATACCCGGCAGCGGCGAACAGTACGTGTCATGTACTTCGGCTTACGCTGAGCCTTGATAATCATCGACTTCTTAGCCATGGCCTACTCCTTACTGAAAGGCATGCCGAACGCACGCAGAAGACTCCGGGCCTCTTCGTCGTTCGGTGCGGTCGTAACAATGGCCACGTTCAGGCCCCGCACACGCTCAATCTTGTCGTAATCTATTTCCGGGAAAATAATCTGCTCATCAATTCCCAGACTGTAATTGCCCCGGCCGTCAAAAGCCTTCGGGCTGACCCCCCGGAAGTCTTTTACACGGGGCAGAGCCACATTCACCAGACGGTCAAGGAACTCGTACATACGGTTTCCCCTGAGGGTTACCTTGGCGCCGATTTCCTGCCCGGCACGGATTTTGAAGTTGGCAATAGATTTCCGGGCTTTTGTACGCATTACTTTCTGTCCGGTAATCTGCTCCAGCTCACTCACCGCGGAGTCAAGAAACTTTTTATTCGTAATGGCATCGCCCACACCCGCGGAAACAACAATCTTCTCAATCCTGGGAATCTGCATGGGGCTTGAATAGCCGAACTCCTTGCGCAGGGCACCTGCAATTTCATCGCGGTACTGAATTCTCAGGCGGGCTTCATATTTTTGAGCATCCGTCTTCTTTTTGGCCGCGGGAGCCTTCTTTTCAGCAGGCGCTTTCTTTTCAGCGGCAGCCTTTTTGGCCGCGGGAGCTTTCTTTTCAGCGGGCGCCTTTTTAGCCGCGGGCGCCTTCTTTTCTGCAGGTTTCTTCGAAGCTGCTTTAGCCGCAGAATCTTTCTTTTCTTCCGCCATTAAATAGCCTCCCCGCACTTACGGCACACACGCGCCTTTTTTCCATCAGTCACTTTCACGCCAATACGTGTAATTCCGCATTTTTTACACAGCACCATCACATTGGAAGCCTGAATGGGAGCTTCAATTTCGATAATGCCGCCCTTATCATTCTGGTTTTTGGGACGCTGGGTTTTCTTAACCATATTCAGGCCCTCTACTACAACCCGGCCGGTAATCCGGTCGATTCGGAGTATACGTCCTTTTTTACCTTTGTCCTTTCCGGTGATAATCTGAACCTGATCGCCTTTTTTCAGCTTGGTTTTCACATCTATCCTACCTTCCGCCTACAGCACTTCGGGCGCGAGGGATACAATTTTCATATAATTGTAGTCCCGAAGCTCCCGGGCCACCGGCCCGAAAATCCGCTTACCAACCGGATTACCAGTTGCATCGACAATAACGCAGGCGTTGTCATCAAACCGGATATACGTTCCATCCGGCCGGCGGTACTCCTTGTGAGTACGCACAATAACCGCTTTCTTAACATCGCCTTTTTTAATAGGCGCGTTGGGAATGGCATCTTTTACCGTTACAACAACAATATCACCTACCTGCGCATACCGGCGGTGGCTGCCGCCCAGTACCTTGATAGTCTGAACTCTCTTGGCTCCGGAGTTATCGGCAACATTCATGTATGATTGCATCTGAATCATTGTCCCGCCCCCTACTTGGCTCGTTCAACAACGTCTACAAGACGCCAGCGCTTATCTTTGCTCACAGGACGGCTTTCAATAATGCGGACAGTGTCACCTGCATGGGCATCATTAGCCTCATCGTGAGCCTTATATTTCTTCGACCGGGTAATGTACTTCTTGTACAGAGGGTGGAGCTGGCGAGTTACGACACGCACTGTAATGGTTTTGTCCATTTTATCGCTGACCACCGTTCCGGTGAAGGTTCTCTTATTGGTTTTCTTTGCTTCCATTTCTACGCCTTCCGGATTCCGGTATTATATTCATGAATCATGGTATTCAGACGGGCAATCTGCCTGCGCATAGTCCTCTTTTCCAGAGGATTTTCCACATGGCCCATAACCATCTCAAACCGCAAATCACGCATTTTGTTTGAAAGCTCTTCGCGTTTAGCTAACAGTTCATCCAGGGTTAAATCGTTAAATGTCTGTTTCATACCCTTACCCCGCCTGATGCCGCGCCACGAATTTGGTCTTAATGGGAAGCTTGCTTCCTGCCAGTTTCATGGCCTGCTGAGCCAGATCTTCACTTACACCCGCAAGCTCGAACATAACTGTTCCGGGCTTAACGGCTGCAACCCATTTTTCCGGACTGCCCTTTCCCTTACCCATGCGGGTTTCCGCCGGTTTCTTCGTATAGGGTATATCCGGGAAAATACGAATCCATACTTTTCCGCCCCTCTTGATATGACGGGTCATGGCAATACGGGCAGCTTCGATCTGGCGGGCTGTAATCTGTTTGTTTTCCATAGAAACCAGTCCAAACTCACCAAATGAAATACTGTTTCCACTCTGAGCGGCTTTCGCCTTAGGGATAGCACGTCCCCGCTGCACCTTCCGGTGCTTCACTCTTTTAGGACTGAGCATCGCTTCGCCTCCCCCGGCTATCCCGGCGTCCGCTGACTACCTGGCCGGCATCTTCCTTATAGTCGGTTCCCAGAATTTCGCCCTTAAAAACCCACACCTTTACACCAATAACACCAAAAGTGGTTACTGATTCAGCAAAGCCGTAGTCAATATCAGCCCGCAGAGTATGCAGAGGAACACGTCCGTCCTTCAGTTCAAGAACACGGCTCATATCAGCGCCGCCCAGACGGCCGGAAATTTTTACCTTAATTCCCTGGACACCGCCGCGCATGGCATTCTGTACGGCCATTTTCAGAGTACGGCGGAACGCAGCCCGGCTCTTAAGCTGACGGGCAATATTCTGCGCAATAATCTGCGCCTCGGTATCCGGCTTTTTAATCTCCTTAATTTTAACACTCACCTTTTTATCAGTAAGCTTCTGGAGACGGCTGGTTACCTTCTCAATATTAGCGCCCTTGGCGCCAATAATAACACCGGGCCGGGCTGTTTCTATTGTCAGAGTTACCCGGGTAGGCTGACGCACAATTTCAATATTTGCCACATCCGCGCCCTTTGCTTCAGGGCTCTCCAGAAATGCTTTACGCAGCTGAAGATCTTCATGCAGGGCATTGGCATAGTCCCTGGGCCCCAGATACCATCTGGACTTCCAATCCTTGTTGACTCCCAGCCGGAAGCCGTAAGGGTTAACTTTCTGTCCCATCAGTTTACCGCCTTCCTGTCCAGAACCACACTGATGTGGCTTGAACGCTTAATCTGCCTGTCAGCCCGGCCCCGGCTCCGGGGCCAGATGGTTTTACGGCTTGGTCCGCCGTCAACCAGAAGCTCCGCAACAAACAGGGAATCCTCATCAAGATTCTGGTCCTGATACATGGCATTAGCCGCAGCCGACTCTATCGTTTTTTTCAGGAATCCGGCACCTTTATTCGGCAACGCTTCCAGAATTGCTACAGCTTCCACATACGGCTTACGGCGCACGTGGTCGGCTATCGGCCGGATTTTGCTGGGCGACATGGGCAGATTCCTTGAAACTGCCCGGAAACCTTTTTTCGCTTCCATCATTACCGCCTTTTACCTTTCTTGTCCGAACCGGCATGCCCGCGGAACACTCTGGTAGGCGAAAATTCCCCCAGCTTGTGCCCGACAAGGTTTTCGGTAACATAGACAGGAACAAAGGTTTTTCCGTTATACACAGAAATGGTAAGACCCACCATTTCCGGAATAATTGTGGAAGAACGCGACCAGGTTTTAATCAAACCCTTCGAAGCGCCCTTATTCTGTTCAACTACCTTTTTATACAGGCTTTTGGCCACGAAGGGCCCCTTTTTGATAGACCTGGACATCCCAAACTCCCTATTTCCGCCGCTTCACAATAAATTTATTGGACGACTTGTGTTTCTTGCGGGTCTTACCGCCTTTAGTCGGTTTGCCCCAGGGGGTAACCGGATGACGTCCACCGGAAGTACGGCCTTCACCACCGCCGTGGGGGTGATCAACCGGGTTCATAACAACACCGCGCACCTTGGGCCGTTTACCCATCCAGCGGCTGCGCCCGGCCTTACCGATCTTCACATTCATATGATCCTCATTACCCACTTCGCCGATAGTGGCAATGCAGCTCTTGTGCACCATACGCATTTCGCCGGAAGAAAGCTTAAGAGTAACATAATTACCCTCTTTAGCCTGAATCTGGGCTCCGCCGCCCGCAGCGCGGATCAGCTGAGCACCCCGGCCCCGGGTCAGCTCGACAGCATGAACTGTACGGCCGACAGGAATGGAATCAAGAGGAAGGCAGTTGCCCACTTCAATAGGAGAACCGGGTCCGCTGAGCACCGTAGCGCCGACGGCCAGCCCCTTGGGGCAGAGAATATAACGCTTCTCTCCGTCCACATAATGAATCAGCGCAATATTGGCACTGCGGTTCGGATCGTATTCAATAAAGGCAACCTTGCCGGGAATCCCGAATTTATTGCGCTTAAAATCAATAACCCGATATTTCCGCTTGTGCCCGCCGCCGCGGCGCCTGACACTGATACGCCCGCCGGCTCCCCGGCCGGCTTTGGAGTTCTTTCCCCTGGAAAGAGACTTCTCCGGCCGTTTATCCGCCAGAGCGCTGTTGTCCAGGCTCTGCCGAAAACGCTGGGAAGGCGTTGTCGGGTTATAGGTTTTAACTCCCATAGTAACTTACCCCGCTTTTACGCGCCCTCAAAGGCGTCGATACTCTGACCCTTGTCCAGAGTTACCATCGCCTTTTTCCAGGCAGCCGTGCGGCCGAAACCGCGTCTAAAACTGTTACGGGAAATCGCACGGTTATGCTTAACCTTCCCGGCAACATTCATAATCCGGCAGCCAACAGGCCGGACATTAAAGAGCTCACTCACCGCACGCATAACCATCTTTTTATTGGCCTTGCGGTTTACCTTGAAAACATAAGTTTTCTTTTCACCCTCACGCAGAAGGTTAGCCTTTTCCGTGAGAACCGGCTCAAGAATTACATCATTGGAATTCATCACTGCTCTCCGTAAAATTCACCAAGCTTTTTGGCAGCACCTTCCAGAACAAGAATATTATTCCCGTAATAAAGGTCGTGCGCGCGCAGCCTGTTATAGGTAAGGAAACGCAGATCCCTGATATTTCCTCCGGCCCTCTTCATCATGGCGTCGTCTTCGCCCAGAATAACCACCGTTCTGCCCTGATTGGGGAAGTTTTTCAAAATACCGGCCAAATCGCGGGTTTTCCCCGATTCAACGGTAAAATCTTCCACAACACGAAATGTGCTATCATCAGCCGCCTTAAGGCTCAGAATGCTCTTCATAGCCAGTCTTTTCACCTTTTTAGGCAGCTTATAGGAATAGTCGCGGGGCCTGGGGCCGAACACGACACCTCCGCCCCTCCACAGAGGACTCTTCCGGCGGCCCGCACGGGCCCGGCCTGTCCCCTTCTGGCGGTATGGTTTAGACGTGGAACCTTTTACTTCCCGGCGGTTTTTCGCCTTCGCGGTTCCCTGACGCATATTAGCCAGTTCATTCCGAATAGCGTGCCAGATGGACCCTTCACTCACTTCCCGGGCAAAAACCGAATCATCCAGCTTGATGGTCCGAAGCTCCTTCCCTTCAGTGGAGTACACTTTTATATCCATGATACGCCTCTCTACTTCCGCTTCTTGGCCTGACGGACAATAACAATACTGTCCCGGCTGCCGGGAACCGCGCCTTTCACAAGCATGACATTCTTCTCAGTATCAATACCCAGAATCCTCAGATTCTGTACCGTACTGCGTTCGCCGCCCATGCGCCCCGGCATCTTGGTGCCTTTAATAACCTTCGACGGCCAGGCAGCCATACCGGTAGACCCGTTAGCCCGATGGAACTTGGAACCATGAGTGGCCCGTCCACCGCCGAAGTTATGCCGCTTCATTACACCCTGATAGCCTTTACCCTTGGAAGTGCCCACGACATCCACAAAACGGTAGTCGCTGAAAAGCTCCAAACCCAGAGAATCGCCTACCGCGCACTCCTTGCTGAAGTCGCGGAATTCGACAATATGCTTCTTGGGAGTAATACCTTCCCGGTACTGACCCGCTACAGGCTTGGTAACCCGGGAGCTTTTTTTCTCCAGGGTACCGAGAACCACAGCATCATAGCCGTGACGGTCAGCGCTGCGCTGATCAACCACCACATTAGGCTCCACCTGGATAACCGTAACGGGAGTCAGGGCGCCCTTCTCGTCAAATACCTGGGTCATTCCCACTTTTTTTCCGATCAATCCGATCATATTATGCTCCGTCCCCTGCAACCTACTGCTTAATTTCCACATCGACACCGGCAGGAAGTTCGAGCTTCATGAGGGCGTCCATGACAGCGGAGGTGGGTTCAAGAATATCGATCAGCCTCTTATGCGTCCGCATTTCAAACTGTTCCCGGGACTTTTTATTCACAAAAGGCGACTTGAGAACGGTAAACTTGTTAATTCTGGTGGGCAGCGGAACAGGGCCCGAAACTTTGGTTCCCTGCTTCTGCACCGTATCCACAATGGCCCGCGCGCTCTGCTCGATCAATTCTACGTCGAAGCCTCTGAGCCGGACGCGTATTTTCTCCATTGCCTTGCTCCTCTCAAACACAGCCCCGCCTGCCTCGGCCGGCGGGGCTGGAATTACTCATTAAAAATTATTCAATAATTTCCGTAACCTGTCCGGAAGCCACAGTGCGGCCGCCTTCCCGGATAGCAAAACGCAGACCGGGATCCATTGCAATCTGGTGAATCAGCTCTACCGTAATTTCAGTATTATCACCAGGCATAACCATCTGCTTGTCTTCAGGCAGAGTAACTGTACCGGTAATATCCGTTGTACGGAAATAGAACTGAGGCCTGTAACCGCTGAAGAAGGGGTTATGACGTCCGCCTTCATCTTTAGTCAGGGCGTAAACAGCAGCCTTAAACTTGGCATGCGGATGAATGGAACCGGGCTTGGCCAGAACCTGACCGCGCTCAACAGCCTTTTTATCAATACCGCGCAGAAGAGCACCGATGTTATCACCGGCCTGACCTTCATCCAGCAGCTTGTTGAACATTTCAACGCCGGTACAGACAGTCTTCTGTGTTTCACGGATACCGACAATCTCCACTTCATCGCCCACATGCAGAACACCGCCCTCAATACGGCCGGTTACAACAGTACCGCGGCCGGAAATTGAAAACACGTCTTCAATAGGCATCAGGAAGGGCTTGTCAACAGCCCGCTCGGGAACAGGGAAATACTCATCCATGGCATCCAGGAGTTCCTGAATACATTTGGTTTTTTCAGCATCGTCAATATTAGACATTGCTTCAAAAGCGCTTCCCTTAATAATGGGAGTTTCTTCTCCCGGAAAACCATACTCGCTCAGCAGTTCCTGAACTTCCATTTCAACCAGGTCCACCAGCTCGGGGTCGGCCAGGTCCATCTTGTTCATAAAAACAATCAGTTTGGGCACACCAACCTGACGCGCAAGCAGAATGTGCTCACGGGTCTGAGGCTCCGGACCGGAGTCGGCCGCCACCAGAAGCACAGCACCGTCCATCTGAGCAGCACCGGTAATCATGTTTTTGATGTAGTCAGCATGTCCCGGGCAGTCAACATGCGCATAGTGCCGGGGCTCTGTTTCATACTCAACATGGCGGGTATTAATAGTAATACCGCGCTCCTTTTCTTCAGGAGCATTGTCGATATCCTCGTAGCTCATTACCTTACCACCGTTCTTGGCTGCACTGTACATGGTAATGGCAGCGGTCAGGGTGGTTTTACCGTGGTCTACGTGGCCGATAGTTCCCACATTGATATGCGGTTTCGTCCTTGTGAATTTCTCCTTAGCCATTAACATCCTCCTAAGGCTACACGGAAAATGATCCGGCAGCCCCGAAAAAAAACGAAACTGCCTTTATCTGCCGGCGGCGCCGCAACAGGGCCGCCACAACAGCAACAATCATGCTCAGGAATTATTCACATACGGGAACAAACCGGCAGAAAACGCCAGTTCGTAAAAGAGGGAGACTCGCCGCTGAGCATCACTGTTTTCCGCCTGGGGCCCCGCCCCGGTTCGTCCAACAGTCCGTCATCCGGAAAGAACAGCCTCACCCGAAAGCGGCCCAAATCAATCATCAAAAGAAAGCAGGGCATTCCGTGAGGGTTCCGAATTACCCGCCCTCGGGCAGGCATCCGTATCCATCCTGAAAGGATCCACTCTCCTTCCAGAACCACTATTTCCCCAAACAGGGGAAACTCTTTATACCAAAACCGGCAAAACAGCGCAAGCACCCCCTGCCGGATTTCTTCAATTCAGCCGCAAACTACCACTTGTAGTTGCTGAAAGCCTTGTTGGCCTCAGCCATGCGGTGCGTGTCTTCCTTCTTCTTGAAAGCCACGCCGGTTGAGTTAAAAGCATCCAGAAGCTCGGCTCCCAGCTTTTCACTCATACTGCGCCCGTTACGGCCGCGGGCAGCGTTAATAATCCAGCGCATGGCCAGAGCCTCACGCCGCGACTCACGCACCTCCACAGGCACCTGATAGGTTGAACCGCCCACACGGCGGGACTTTACCTCCACCAGAGGCTTAACATTGTCCACAGCCCGGAGGAACACCTCCAGAGGCTCCTTGCCGGACTTGTCGCCGACAAAACTCATGGCACCGTAGACATTCTTGTAACTCACGGACTTCTTGCCCTTGAGCATCATCCGGTTAACAAACTTGGTAACAACCTTGCTTCCGTACCGCGGATCAGGATCAACAGGACGGATCGGTGTTTCTCTTCTTCTGGACATATCTAACCCCTAAGCCTTCGGTTTCTTTGTGCCGTACTTGGACCGGCCCTGCCTGCGTCCGTCCACACCCAGAGTGTCCTTGGTGCCGCGGATAATATGGTACCTTACACCCGGAAGGTCTTTTACCCTTCCGCCCCGGATACATACAACCGAGTGCTCCTGCAGATTATGTCCCACACCCGGAATGTAGGCTGTAACCTCAATTCCGTTCGACAGACGCACACGCGCCACCTTCCGCAGAGCCGAATTCGGCTTTTTGGGAGTAATGGTCATAACCCGGGTGCAGACACCCCGCTTCTGGGGACAGGACTGCAGCGCCGGAGAGTTGGTCTTCTTTACCGAGGACTTCCGCCCCCGCCTTACCAGTTGATTAATTGTCGGCATACTATGCTCTCTCTCCTCTTTACTTCACAAACCGGGCCACGATAATACATACACCGGATACCTATCCAGCTGCCGGTTCGTGTCCCCAAAGCAGGAGGATAGTAGCTTATTAACCGGAAAAACGTCAATACCGCAGGCCGCTTTTATTGCTTTTTCCAGCCATTTACGGGCGTGTCCCGGGCGCTGTTCTTTGAACCGGCGCCCCGGCCGGGCTTTGCGGGGCTGACGGTGTTTTGCAGCGCAAAACACTGCTGCGCACCCCTCCAATCCCTCACGCGGCCTCACGGCCGGCCCTTTGACGGCTCAATACAGTTAGAAACCCTGCTGTTCAGGGAATCCGGCCTCCGCAGCAGGCTCCCCGCCCGCCGCGTTCAGCACTTCCTGCTCGGCCATTAATTCGGCTTCACGGCGGCGCTGCTCCAGAATATCGGCCACATGGGCATCCAGGTCTTCGGTATCCTTGGTAAACAGCTTCAAATTCCTGTACTTGCGCATACCCGTTCCCGCCGGAATAATATGCCCGATAACCACGTTTTCCTTCAGTCCGCGCAGGTTGTCCACCTCGCCGGCAATGGCGGCATTGGTCAGCACGCGGGTTGTTTCCTGGAAACTGGCCGCGGAAATCCAGCTGTCAATGTTCAGTGAAGCCCGGGTAATACCCAAAAGCAGCGGCTTTGCAACAGCCGGCCGGCCGCCTTCCCGCACAACCTTGTCGTTCTGTGTGCGGAACTGGTACTTGTCCACCTGCTGGCCGAAAATAAAATGCGTGTCACCCACGTCAATAATTTCAACCTTGCGCATCATCTGCCGGATAATAACGCCAATGTGCTTGTCATTAATATTCACACCCTGCATGCGGTACACTTCCTGCACTTCATCCACCAGGAACTGCTGCAGCGCGTTTTCACCCTGAATTTCCAGTATGTCATGCGGATCTTTCGGTCCGTCGCACAGGGGATCGGCCGCCTCAACAGGGTCGCCGTTACGCACCAGAAGGTGACGGCCCATGGGAACCAGATGCTTCAGTCTGGCGCCATAGGGATCCACAACGGAAATAACCCTCTTGCCCTTGCTGAGCCCCTCAAATTCCACCGTGCCGCTAATCTGGGCCAGAATGGCCGCGTCTTTCGGTTTACGGGCCTCAAACAGCTCGCCTACCCGCGGCAGACCGCCGGTAATATCCTGAGTCTTCTGCGACTCTTTGAGCATTTTGGCCAGAGTCTGGCCGGCCTTAACCTTCACTCCGTCTTCAACGTTCAGATACGAGTTCTCCGGCAGGTAGTAATCCTGCAGAATTTCGCCCTTTTTATCGAGAAGGGAAATACGCGGCTGAAGGGTGTCGGCTGAAGACTCGGTAATTTTCTTTTCACGGTTGCCGGTATCTTCGTTAATTTCCTCCCGGAGGGTTGTACCGGGAATAATATCTTCAAATTTCACCTTACCGTCGGCTTCGGCAATAATAGGTTCGCTGAACGGGTCAAAAATAGCCATGGAAGCATCTTTTTCCACAATACTGCCTTCCTGAACCAGAACCGTCGACCCGTTGCGGATCTCAATTTTTTCATCCTGAGCCACTAAAAGAATTTTCTTGCCCCGAAGCACAACAAACGCGTTCTCCTCCGCAACAACAGGCGACGAACCGCGGAGCAGAATTTCCTCTCCCCGGGTTACCTTGTCGCCTTCCGAAGGAAGCACCTTGTCGCCTTTTTTCAGGTCAATCCCGGCCAGAATCCGGGCAACAACAATAAAGCCCTTGCGCGTAAAGAGCTGCCGTCCTTCCTCCAGCGGTACGGAAGTACCCATTATGCTGCGGACCAGCAGGGGATAATGGCGCGCCACGCGGTTTTCTTCCGCTACCGTACTGGCCGTTCCTCCCACGTGGAAGGTTCTCATGGTCAGCTGCGTACCCGGCTGTCCAATGGACTGGGCGGCAATAATGCCGACAGCCTCTCCAATATCGGTGGGCCGGTGAGTGGCCAGGTTGCGCCCGTAGCACTTCATGCACACTCCGTGCTGGGCCTCACATGTCAGAACGGTACGCACGCGCACACTGTCAATTCCCAGTTCCTCAATTTCCAGAGCTATGTCGTCGGTAATTTCCTGGTTGACATCCACCAGTATTTCCCCGGTAATGGGATGCTTAACCTGCTCCAGGGTAAAACGGCCCATAATACGGTCGGAAAGAGATTCCACCACTTCCTCACCGTCCTTGAGGGCGGTAACGTCAATACCGTTAATAGTGCCGCAGTCGTCCATGTTCACCACAACGTCCTGGGCTATATCAACCAGACGCCGCGTCAGATAACCGGCATCGGCCGTTTTAAGAGCGGTATCGGCCAGTCCCTTACGGGCACCGTTAGTGGAAATGAAGAACTCAATAACCGAAAGTCCTTCCTTAAAGTTGGAACGGATGGGCAGCTCAATAATATCGCCCGAAGGCTTGGCCATCAGACCGCGCATTCCGGCCAGCTGCCGTATCTGGTTCCGGGAACCGCGCGAACCGGAGTCGGCCATCATGAACACATTGTTAAAACCATCCTGATCTTTCTTCAGGTGGTCCATCATAACACCGGCCAGCTCCTCGTTGGTTTTACCCCACACTTCCACAACCCTGTTGTAGCGTTCTTCGGAAGTAATATGTCCGTCGCGGTACTGGGTCTGAATTTTATCCACTTCGCTGTTGGCCGCTTTAATAAGGTCTTTTTTCTCGCCGGGTATGAGTATGTCGTCCATACCAATGGTGGTACCCAGTTTGGTGGCGTATTCAAAACCTATATCCTTCAGGCAGTCGAGCAGTTTAACCGTAATAAAGTTGCCGTGCTCCTTGAATGAGTACATAACCAGGGCACGGATGCGTTTATCGCTGAGGGTTTCATTGACAAAACCTATTTCCTCAGGGAGCCTGTCGTTAAAAACAACACGGCCGGGCGTTGTATAAACCCACTCACCGTTAATTTTTACATTTACCCGCGCGTGCCACGATACCGCTTTAGACTCAAGGGCCATCATTACTTCTTCGGTAGAAATATAATAACGGCCTTCACCCTTGTCTCCCGGGCGGTCTTTGGTAAGGGTATAAAGCCCCATAACCATGTCCTGGGAGGGAAAAACAACCGGCTGACCGTTTGCAGGGTTGAGAAGGTTGTTGTCAGCCAGCATAAGAGTCCAGCTTTCAATCTGCGCAGCCTGGGTAAGCGGCACATGAACCGCCATCTGGTCACCGTCGAAGTCTGCGTTGTAGGCATGGCACACAAGCGGATGCAGCTGTATGGCCTTTCCTTCCACCAGTACGGGCTCAAAGGCCTGTATTCCCAGACGGTGAAGCGTGGGCGCCCGGTTGAGCAGTACAGGATGCTCCCGCACAACTTCGTCCAGCACAGACCACACTTCGGGAGTTTCCTGCTCCACCAGTGTTTTGGCCTTTTTAATGTTGTAGACAACATCCTTTTCCACAAGCTTCTTCATAATAAAGGGCTTGTAGAGCTCCAGGGCCATTTTGGTAGGCAGACCGCACTGGTGCAGTTTGAGCCTGGGACCGACAACAATAACCGAACGTCCGGAGTAGTCGACCCGTTTACCCAGAAGGTTCTGGCGGAAACGCCCCTGCTTTCCTTTCAGCAGGTCCGAAAGCGACTTCAGCGGACGGTTGGAAGCGCCTTTAACAACTTTTTTCTTTTTCGTGTTGTCAAACAGGGCATCCACAGCCTCCTGAAGCATGCGCTTCTCGTTGCGGATAATAATATCGGGCGCGTTGAGGGACATCAGCCGTTTGAGGCGGTTATTCCTGTTAATAACGCGCCGGTAAAGATCGTTAAGATCGCTGGTGGCAAAGCGGCCGCCGTCCAGCTGCACCATGGGCCGCAGTTCAGGGGGAATAACCGGCACAACATCGAGGATCATCCATTGGGCCAGGTTGCCTGAATCGCGGAAGTTTTCCACTATTTCTATACGCTTGAGCAGACGTTTGTCGGCTCTGGAGCCCTTTTCCACCATGGTGGCCCGCAGTTCAGCGCTCAGGGCGTCCAAATCCAGGTTTTCCAGCAGAGTCCGCACGGCTTCAGCGCCGATACCGGCCGTAAAACTCATTCCAAAGCGCTCCCGGGCTTCAGAATATTCTTCCTCGGTCAGAAGCTGCATAAGCTTGAGCTCCGTATCGCCGGGCTCAATAACAACATATTTTTCGTAGTACAGAATGCTGCGCAGAGCCGCTATGGACAAGTCCAGCAGCAGCCCCATGCGGGAGGGCACAGAACGGTAATACCAGATATGCGAAACCGGAGAGGCCAGCTCAATATGCCCCATCCGCTCACGGCGCACCTTGAAGTGCGTTACTTCCACACCGCAGCGGTCGCATATAACGCCCTTGTAGCGTATGGATTTAAACTTGCCGCAGTAACACTCCCATTCCTTGGTTGTTCCGAAAATCCGTTCGCAGAACAATCCGTCCTTTTCCGGACGCAGGGTGCGGTAATTGATTGTTTCCGGCTTTTTAACTTCCCCGTAAGACCAGGCCCTGATCTGCTCCGGAGAGGCCAGTTTTATCATCAGGCTGTCAAAATCCTGTATTTCTTTCATCCCTCACTCCTCGAAAAGGCTCATTCATCAAAAACTTCAGCTAGAAGCGGCCGCCCTGACGGCTCAGCAGCTCCTCGTCGCGCTCGGTAAAGGGCAGCTGTTTCCCTTTGGAGTCGAAAATACGCACATCCAGGGCCAGGCCGCGCAGCTCCTGAACCAGAACGTTAAACGATTCAGGTATGCCGGCGCTTGTAGCCGGGTCGCCCTTGACAATGCTTTCATATATTTTGGCGCGTCCGGTCATGTCGTCAGACTTAATGGTCATCAGCTCCTGAAGGGTGTTGGCCGCGCCGTAAGCCTCCAGAGCCCATACCTCCATTTCTCCCAGTCTCTGACCGCCGAACTGAGCCTTACCGCCCAGAGGCTGCTGAGTAACCAGCGAATAAGGACCGGTGGAACGCGCGTGCATTTTGTCATCAACCAGATGGTGCAGTTTAAGATAGTACATGTATCCAACAAAAACCGGGTTGGCAAAAGGTTCTCCGGTCAAACCGTCATGCAGCACGGTTTTGGAGGCCTTGTGCAGACCGGCCTTCTCCAGCTCCTGGGCAATATCCTCGGTCAAAGCCGCCTGAAATACCGGTGTTTCATACATTTTTCCCAGCGAAGCGCCGGCCATGCCCAGCATGGTTTCCAGAATCTGACCAATATTCATACGGGAAGGCACGCCCAGAGGGTTCAGACAGACATCCAGAGGCTGCCCGTCGGCTGTGTAAGGCATGTCTTCTTCCGGAAGAACCCGGGCCACAACACCCTTGTTTCCATGCCGCCCGGCCATTTTGTCGCCCTCTTTAAGCTTTCTCTTGGTTGCAATAAGAACTTTTACCACTTCGTCCACACCGGGGTTAAGGTCATCGCCCTCGCTGCGTTTAAGCCGCTGAACATCAATAACAGTTCCGCCTACACCGTGGGGGAGCTTCAGTGAAGTATCCCGTACTTCCTTTGCCTTCTCTCCGAAAATGGAGTTGAGAAGCTTAAACTCGGGAGTGGTTTCCGTCTCGCTCTTGGGGGTAACCTTACCCACCAGAATGGAACCCGACTTCACCGAGGCGCCTATGCACACAATGCCCTCGCCGTCCAGGTGTTCCAGAGACTTTTCAGACATGTTGGGAATATCCCGGGTCAGCTTTTCAGGGCCCAGCTTTGTCTCCCGCACTTCCGTAACGAATTCCTTAATATGAATGGAGGTATAGTAATCTTCCTTAACCACCCGCTCGGAAATAAGAACAGCATCCTCAAAGTTATACCCGTTCCAGGGAACAAATCCCACCAGAAGGTTGCGCCCCAGAGCCAGCTCGCCGTAACGGGTTGCCGGACCGTCAGCCAGAACCTCTCCGGCCTTAACCTTTTCGCCCAAATTCACAATGGGCCGCTGGTTAAAACAGGTATCCTGGTTGGTTCTCTGGTATTTAACCAGATCGTAGGTATCCACCTCTCCGCCCTTGCGGGTAACGTCAATACGGGTAGAAGACACATAAGTAACCGTTCCGGCCGCCAGGGCTTTCACCAGCACACCGGAATCATAGGCGGCCTTGGCTTCCATTCCCGTACCCACTATGGGAGCTTCAGGGAAAAGCAGCGGAACCGCCTGACGCTGCATGTTGCAGCCCATCAGCGCGCGGTTGGCGTCGTCATGCTCCAGAAAGGGAATAAGGGAAGCGGCGGTTGAAATAATCTGGCGGGGGCTGACATCCATGTAGCGGATATCGGACGGATCCTTAAAGGAATAGTCGCCGCCCCGGTGCACCTCCACCATTTTATCCAGGAAGGCGCCTTTTTCATCCAGACCGGCACTGGCCTGAGCAATAAAATACTTATCTTCATCTATGGCGGAAAGATATTCCACTTCCCGGGTAGCCACTCCGTTAACAACCTTGCGGTAGGGAGTTTCCAGAAATCCGTAATCGTTAATACGGGTGTAGTTGGCCAGCGAAACAATAAGTCCGATATTCGGCCCTTCAGGCGTTTCAATGGGACACATGCGCCCATAGTGGGTGTAGTGCACATCGCGCACCTCAAAACCGGCCCTGTCCCTGGACAGACCGCCCGGCCCCAGCGCGTTCAGGCGCCTCTTGTGAGTCAGCTCCGAAAGGGGATTCACCTGGTCCATAAACTGGGAAAGCTGACTGGAACCGAAAAATTCCTTAATGGCCGCCACCACAGGCTTAATGGATATCAGATCCTGAGGCTTGAGGGTTTCAATTTCCTTCAGGCTCATCCGCTCCTTGGCAATACGCTCCATGCGGCTGAACGCTGTTTTCAGGGAATTGCCCAGAAGCTCGCCCACCGAGCGGATACGCCGGTTCCCCAGATGGTCAATATCGTCGATCTGTTTTTCACCGCTGTAAACGCTGATGAGATATTTCATGGTCAGAACAATGTCCTGACGGTTAAGGACCAGATCCTGTATGGATTCGTCCTGATCAAATTTCTTGTTCAGTTTGTAGCGCCCGACACGTCCCAGATCGTAGCGGCGGGAAGAAAAGAACATGGATACCAGATCCCGTTCAGCCGCCTCCAGAGTAATGGGCTCTCCCGGCATAAGAACACTGTAAACCACGGCCAGGGCTTCTTCCTTGGTCGGCTCATCCTGTGTCGGATCGTCTTTATTAAACCGGGTTTCCTCCCTGTCAAAACATTCAAGGATCATATCGGAATGCAGGGAATCTTCATGGTCCAGATCAACCAGCTGGAGTTTTTTTACTCCGGCCTGCACAAGCTCATCCAGATCATGCGGATGCAGTTTATCGGCGGCGCGCAGCAGTTTCTTCTTTTCGCCGTTTTCGTCGTTCACCCAGACAGACTCAGCCAGAATGGAGCCCACAAGATGTTCATTTTTCTCCCGCTTGGTTAAAAGTTTTGCCGGCCTGATCTGATAGAAAAGATTTATAATTTTTTCGCGGGAATCAAACCCCAGAGCCCGCAGAAACATGGTACCCAGAATTTTCTTTTTCCGGTCAATTTTGGCATAGATAAGCTCTTTTTTCGGATCAATTTCAAATTCAAGCCAGGAGCCGCGGTAAGGAATTATCCGGGAACTGTAAACACCTTTTTCCTCAGAAAAAATAACACCGGGACTGCGGTGAATCTGGCTGACAACAACCCGCTCGGCACCGTTAATAATAAAAGTACCCCGGCCGGTCATCAGAGGCAGATCGCCCATGTAAATATCTTTCTGCCGAATTTCTCCGGTAGACTGAAATACCAGGTTTACCCGGGCCTTAATGGGCACACCGTAGGTTAAACCCTTGCGCTTACACTCCGCCTCGCTCAGGCGCAAAGCATCAAAATCAAGATTATAAAACTCGTAATCGAGTACAAGTTCGCCATTAGCACTTTCAATGGGGAAAACACTCTGGAAAACTTCTTCCAGTCCCTGTTCTTTCAGCTGCCCGCCGGACACCAGGGCATCCTTCTGCAGAAAAGCCTCATAGGACGAAAGCTGCACGTCAATAAGGTCGGGAAGCTCCAGAACCTCATCGTAGTTCATGCCAATAAAGCTGCGTTCTTCTTTTTTCGCTCTTTCGAACATTTTTATTCCCCCAGGGCCATCCAGGTTCTTTCCCCGGATACGAAACAACCACCGCAGGCACACAGCCCCCGGTGGCGCTTTGAGATTATAGAGATGTTAAAAACAAAACCTCTGTCTTTATACACACACCTCTAATAGCCGGCTGTCAGCCGAATCACTTTACCTCGACAGTCGCACCAGCGGCTTCGAGTTTCTCCTTAATGGAAGCGGCTTCATCCTTGGAAACGCCTTCCTTAATAACACTGTTGTCGGTTTCCACCAGTTCTTTGGCTTCTTTCAGACCCAGACCGGTAATGGCCCGCACTTCCTTGATAACGCCAATTTTCTTGCCGTCGCCGAATCCGGTCAGAACAACATCGAATTCCGACTTCTCTTCAGCAGCCTCTTCACCGCCGCCCGCAGCAGCAGGACCGGCAGCCACAGCAACAGGAGCCGCAGCAGTTACGCCGAATTTTTCCTCCATGGCCTTAACCAGTTCGGAAACCTCAAGAACAGTCATGCCGGCAATGGCATCCAGAATTTCTTCGGTAGTCATATTATCTTCTCCT
>PDWI01002703.1_pt1 | contig 26235 bp, 30 predicted proteins | sample 1430891 | NCBI WGS metagenome assembly PDWI01 (sample SAMN01162508, study PRJNA174530) | Oral metagenome, whole genome shotgun sequencing project. | biome: Marine environment; feature: Marine mammal; material: Swab sample of the gingival sulcus; isolation source: swab sample of gingival sulcus...
ACTATAGAAATCACTTTGCAACCACAGCATTTTCTACTGCTATTTTAAATATTGCTCTTATAATAGCTCTTTTACTCTCAAATGTAGATACTCCAAACAAAACCGTATATCTCATGTCCTATGGAGTTGTACTAGGTGGTCTTGGGCAGCTAATAGTCCACATAATAGCCTTAAAAAAATACAATATGCTAAAACTTGTTATAGGTGGATTAAAGCACAAAAAAACATATCCTACAAAAAACTTTTTTACCCTATTTTCCCATGGTATCATAGGTTCTTCTACCGCTCAAATCGCATCTTTTATAGACACATGGTTAGCTAGTTTTTTAGTAAGTGGAAGCATAAGCTATCTTTACTATGCTAATCGCATATTTCAACTCCCTCTTGCTCTTTTTGCCATAGCCTTATCTGTTGCTATCTTCCCAAAGATAACCAAAGCCATAAAAGCAAAAGATGAAATAAAAGCAAATGCGCTTTTAGTAGATGGATTTTGGTTTTTAGCCATACTGCTTTGCATCTGTACTATAGGAGGCATAATACTAAGCGAAGAGATAATCAAACTGCTTTTTCAAAGGGGTTCTTTTGAGTACGAAAACACTATTCAAACCTCAAATGTGCTAAAAATGTACATGCTAGGCTTAGTTCCTTTTGGACTAGCAAAAATATTTTCCCTTTACCTGTATGCCCATGAAAAACAAAAACAAGCTGCAAAAATATCCATCATAAGTCTAGCCTTTGGCATTGTTTTTTCCTTGCTTTTTATAAAACCACTAGGGGCTTGCGGACTAGCACTAGCTGGTAGTTTAAGTGGGGTTATATTATTTATTTTAACCGTAAAAGCTTATGGAATTGGAAAATTTTTGGATATAATTAAAAACAAAAAAATATTTTTACTAATTGGCATATTGATATGCGAAATAATAATTTTATATTTCTTAAAGGAATTTTTAAATGTATATTTATAATACAAAACAAAAACAAAAACAAAAATTTGAAAGCATAAATAAAAATGAAGCAAGAATTTACGTATGTGGACCTACTGTCTATGATGATAGCCATCTAGGACATGCAAGAAGTGCCATAGTTTTTGACCTACTTAGGAGAGTTCTTTTAACTCTTGGATATAAAGTCATATTTGTAAAAAATTTTACAGATATAGATGATAAAATCATAAACAAATTAAAAAATTCAAACAAAAGCCTACAAGAACTTACAGATTTTTACATCCAAAGATACAAAAGTGAAATGCAAAGTTTAGGTGTAATGGATGCTGACATAGAGCCACGTGCTACTCAAAGTTTAGATATCATAAAACAAATGATACAAAAGCTACTAGATAAAGGTTATGCTTATAAGATTGAAAGTGGAGTATATTTTGACACTTTAAAGGACGAAAGCTATCTTAGCTTAAGTAATCAAATCCTCGACGATAGCAAATCTCGCATAGGGGAAGATGAAAACAAAAAAGATAAAAAAGATTTTGCCCTTTGGAAAAGAGTAGATGAAGATGAGATTGGATTTGAAAGCGATTTTGGATATGGAAGACCGGGATGGCACATAGAATGCTCTGCTATGATAAAACATTTTTTAGCAACAAACAAAGAGTATCAAATCGACATACATGGTGGAGGGGCTGATTTGCTTTTCCCTCACCACGAAAATGAAGCATCACAAAGCAGATGCTGCGAGGAAAATGAACTAGCAAAATACTGGATGCACAATGGTTTTGTAAAGATAGACAATGAGAAGATGAGCAAAAGTCTAGGAAATAGCTTTTTTCTAAAAGATGCCTTAGTAAAATATAGTGGTGAAGTTTTGAGGTTTTATCTCATCTCGAGTCATTATAGGGCTGATTTTAACTTCAACGAAAAGGATTTAAAATCTTGCAAAAAAAGACTAGATAAGCTTTATAGACTTAAAAAACGCCTAGCAAATGCCAAAAAAGTTTTACCAAACAAAACATTTAAAGAAAATCTCTTAAAAGCCTTGAGTGATGATTTAAATATCTCAAAAGCCTTAAGTATAATCGATGAAATGATAAGCGAAACAAATGAAACATTGGATAAAAATCCAAAAGATAAAGTCATAAAAAACGAAAGCTATGCAAACTTAGAGCTAATCAAAAGTGCCATCGGCATTGGTTTTATGGATGAAGTTGAATATTTTCAGCTAGGAGTTTGTCAAGAGGATAAAGAAAAGATAGAAGAACTTATAGAGCAAAGAAGTGAAGCTAAGAGACAAAAAGATTTTGCTAAAGCTGACCAGATACGAGATAAGCTTAACACTTTTGGTGTAAATATATTAGATACAGTAGATGGAACCATTTGGGAGAGCATTTCATGAAAAAAACCTATGCTCTACTAAAGAGATTTTTTCCATATTTTAAAGACTATATACCTCAGTTTATACTTATGGGTATAGGTATCATTTTAGCTGCTGGAGGCACTGCATGTTCTGCGTGGCTAGTTAAGCCAGTACTTGATGATATATTTATCGCAAAAGATGAAACAATGCTTTATGCGCTGTCTGGCGTAATCATAGTCGTATATATCTTTAAAGAAGTTGGAAGATATATGCAAGGCTATTTTGCATCATATATAGGTCAAGATGTAGTAAGGAGATTTAGAAACAACTTACTAGACAAAATGTTACAACTAGATTTAGCCTTTTTTCACAAATTTCGCTCAGGAGAGCTAATAAGTAGAAATATAAACGATATAGATAGAATAAGAAATGTTGTATCAAACTTTGTACCTAATTTTCTAAAAGAATTTGTGAGTGTTTTTGGTCTTTTAGGGGTAGTTGTTTACCAAAGCTGGCACCTTTCATTTTTTGCACTTATCATCTTGCCTTTAGCATTTTACCCCGTATCAAGACTGGCTAAAAAAATCAAAAAAATATCTTTTAAATCCCAAGAGAAAACATCAGATATAACCGCAAAACTTAGTGAAATTTTTAATAATATAGAGATAATCAAAGCAAATAATGCCCAAAAATGCGAATATGAAAAATTTACCGAAGATAACTTTAACTTCTTTAAACTAAATGTAAAAACTGCTAAAGTCTCTTTACTTTCAAGCCCTATTATGGAAATCTTAGGCTCCATAGGAGTTGCTACTGTTATCATAATCGGCGGAAAAGAGGTGATAAGCGGAGATATGAGTGTTGGAAGCTTTTTTTCTTTTTTGGCGGCACTTTTTATGCTTTATACTCCAATAAAAAGACTAGTTGGCATATACAACAAGATGCAAGATGCAGTAGCGGCTGGAGAGAGAACATTTTTCATACTAGACCAAGAAGCTAAGATAAAAAGTGGCTACACTCCGCTACCTAAACATGTTGACAATATAGAGTTTAAAAATGTAAGCTTAAAATACGAAAACCATCAAGCCCTAAAAGATATCAACCTAAGCTTAAAAAAAGGCGATTTTATAGCCCTTATAGGAAGCAGTGGTGGTGGCAAAACATCTCTTGTGAACCTACTAGTGAGATTTTTTGATGTTAATGATGGAGAGATTTGTTTAAATGGTATAAACATAAAAGATTACAACATAAATCAACTAAGAAATAAAATAGCCTTTGTAACCCAAAGGGTATATATCTTTAATGACACGATAAGTGCAAATGTAGCATACGGTAAAAAAATAGATGAAAAAAGAGTGTTAGAAGCTTTAAAAAAAGCAAATGCTTATGCCTTTGTTAGTAGGCTAAAAGATGGTATACATACCAAACTAGATGAGTTTGGAACAAACCTCTCAGGTGGACAAAGACAACGCATTGCCATAGCAAGAGCTTTATATCATGATGCTGAGATTTTGATATTTGATGAAGCTACAAGTGCACTTGATAACACAAGTGAACAAAAGATAACACAGGCTTTAGAAGATATCATTAAAGATAAGATAACCTTTGTTATAGCACACAGACTAAGTACAGTTCAAAAGGCTCACAAAATAGCCTTACTAAAACATGGAATCATACAAGCTTATGGAACCCATGAAGAGTTGATAAAAAACAGCAAAGATTACAAAAAATTACAAGGAAGCTTAGAGCAATAGCTTAAACTGGAACACTCCTTGCTTAGCCTTATTTAAAATTTAAATAAGGCTTTTTATGAAGGTTGATTTTTACAATTCTTTTACTAAACAAAATTTTCTCAACAATAATTTATCAGAGCAAAACAGAGAGAATACAACAAAAAAAGATCTTATAAGCCTTAGACTAAACCATCTTGTACAAAAGGCAGAAGCACTTGGCATAAATATTGATAGTGAAGTATTTAAAAAACTTCAAGCTTATGCTTGGAGTGGACAAAGAGAAGTTAGTAGCGAGCAGATATTTTTAAAAAATATACAACAAGAACAAAGACAAAAAAGAAGCACTCATAAGCTAGACGTCGTAGCATAAAAAGGTGCGAAAATCGCACCTAAAAACATAATTATTCTTCATAAAATCCATAGGCAGATGAACGTAATACCTTTGTGTTATATTTTAATTGATTCTCAGATATTTGTTCTTTAAACACCCTTGGATTGCTAGTAAAAAGCTTAGCATACAAATAATCCATGCCAGCATTTGTAGAATAATTAACCCAATCATGAGTAATACTATGTCCAAAAAGCTCATTTGTTGCCTCTATGAACAATGGAGCTTTAGATATAGAGTTAGCTAAATACAATCTTTTTCTATCAGGATATTGTGTAAGACTAAGAAGCATAGGATGATAATTTATCTGGGTTGACAAAAGAGCATGTGGTTTTATTTCATAAACTCTTAGCTGAGAAGCAAGAAGAGAGCTTTTAACTAAAGGCATATTTAAAAATATAGATGCATTTTGTAGTGCCCTGTTTCCTTTTAACATATATTTTAAATTTATCTTCTCAGAGCTTGCTATACTCTTTGCATATCCTACATCTGAATTTTGTGAAACATAAGAGCTTAATTTTGCACTCAATGAACTTCCATCTGAAAATGTAGCTATTTTAGGGTTTGAATACTCTAAAAGTTTTTGTATCTGCTCTTCGTAATCTATACCCCCAAATAAAATATTACTTGGAGCATACTGCACATCTTTTGCATTTATAGTTGGTATAAACATTATAAGGTCATTAACATTTTCGCTTAAAAATCTAGCTCCCTTTGGAGTTACAGGGGCAACAACCACCTTATAATCACCTTGTCTGATTTGAGCTAAAGCCAAACTTAAAGACTCCTCACTCTCATCATAAGTATTGAAAACTTCGATATCAAAAGAGCTATTTCTAGCCATAAGATAAGCTATAATACTATTAGTAGAAGTCATAGCATAACGTCTTATGCTCTTTTGGGGAACAAGTATGGCCAATCTAGCTTGACCTCCTCCATCTTCAAAACTTTCAAAATCAACAGCACCAGGACGCTCAATAGACAAAATTGAACCCAGTTTTTGATACTCTCTTTCTATTTCTCTATCTTCACTTGGTTGATAGTTTGCCAAAAAGCTAAAATACTGCTCCTCTTTAACCAGCTTCTTTAGGCACCTCTCTCCACACTCGCTACTATCTGCATTGAAAAAAGTACTTTGCGGTAGTGGAATATCTGAAAGCCTATCGCTTCTAGCTATCAAAGAAACAGCCATAAATAAAGCCATATATAATATTTTTTTCATGATAACATCCTTTTTACCCTCAGCATATCATGAAAAACCTCTTTTTTTGCTGATGGGTTTCTTAATAAAAAATTTGGGTGAAAAGTAGGTATAAGCTTTGCACCTGCAAAATCAAACACTTCGCCTCTCACTTGAGAAATCTTTACATTATAATCTTTTGTTAGATGATGATAACTTGTCGAACCTAAAGCAACTATTATATCCGGAGACACAGCCTTTATCTGTTCCATGATATATGGACGACATGAGCTAACCTCTTCTAAACTAGGCACCCTATTGTTTGGTGGGCGACACTTTATAATATTTGCTATATACACATCTTCTCTTTTAAGCTCTAAGACATTTGTTATAATCTTATCTAAAAGCTCTCCTGTAAGCCCCATAAAAGGTCTAGCTAAATCATCTTCACTAGTTCCGGGGGCCTCGCCTATAAACATAAGTTTTGCTTTTACATTTCCTTCTCCAAAAACTACATTTTTTCTAGTCTTTGCCAAGGGGCAAAGATGACAAGAGTCAACAAGCACGCTAAGCTCATCAAGAGAACTTGGCAAAGCATTTGAAAATTCCAAAGCATCATCTGTTGCATCGGTTGGTTTTATATACTCATACCCTAAAGCCCTATGCACATATAGCTGTTTTAACAGCTTAGCCTTTTGTAATACAACCATTTATAAAAAATTCACCTTGGTTTTATGTAAATCCAAAAAGTCTCCATCTACTTCGCCTAACGCAAAAAGCAAAAACTCACTCATAAACACAATACTCATGCCATTTTCACCTAAAGGTCGCTTTATACTATTTGATATCTTATTTTGAAACTCATCAAGCATATAAAAGCTTCTTATATCATCGACTATTATCATATCACAACCACTATCATAAGCATCAAATACAATCTCGCCTGCCATTTTATAGGATATTTCTTTATTAATAGGGAGCAAAAAATAACCATCTTCTTGCTCTTTTGACTCAAATACACTTACCGCAGTTTGTTGCAGTAGAGCTATATTTTCATTATCCTTTAAAAAAGCATAAGCCTTAAAATCTTTAAAATTATGCTTTATTTTTGCTTTTTCAAACTTAGTTTTCAATAAAGACGAAATATGCTTTATCTCTACGTCTAAGCCAAAAAATTCATTTGCCCCCAATAAACCTTTATAAGAAGAATATTCAAAAGCCAAAATCGCCCTAGAATCATCTTTTGCCTTTTGTAGACAATCTTTAAAAATAGAGTAATACCCTTTTTTATTTAAGAACTTTAACTCTTCTCCTATATCCCTTTTGCCACCTTCAAAAACAACATAAAATATACCTAGGCAATCCAAAAGAGACTTAGTTGACTCTAGTGGTGCTTCATTTAGGCACAGGGTATCTGCATACAATATATACCTACTCATCTAAGCTTCCTTGTTTTTTGCTAAAATACCTTGTATTCTTATTGAGCTCTGGAAATTCTTCTAATATTTCATACTTCAAGTCACATATACAATCTTCTACTAAATTATCCTCGGGAAAAATCTTAAGTTTACTATGATACCATATACCATGGTCTTCATCTCCTACAAAAGAGAGTAAACTATCTTTTTTATCAGGGTGCTTTTTTGCAAGCTTACAAGCTAGTAAAAAAGTGGATGTGCCCAAAAAATCACTGTCATAGTTAAGATACTTTGAAGCATAAAAGTATTTTACATACGTCTTACTCTCATCGTGCAACTCTTTACCAACTATATCTTCAAGCTTTTTTATACTCTGCTTAAAATCACTCAAATCTATATCCAAGTCATGCATAGCTCTTTTTTTACTAACAGGCTCTATAGTTAACTCTTCTCCAAAAAAACTAACTATATCGCTAAGTTTAATGTCCGTATCAACAAAATATGAGTTTACAACTACACAGGGTAGATGGTCTTTGCTAAACCCAAAAAACTCATCTTGCTTTTTAATCTCAACAAGTAAGTCTTTTAGGCTAAGATTTGCATCTAAGTTTAGATTGTATTTTTTATAATAAGGTAGATAATCTTTTTTTGCGTTAAATCTAAATACACTTAACTTAAAATCCACACCTACTCCCTTATACGTTAAACCTAAAATGCATCACATCGCCATCTTTAACTTCATATTCTTTGCCCTCAAGACGCATTTTACCAGCTTCTTTAGCCCCCGCTTCTCCTCCATGGGCTATAAAATCATCATAGCTTATCACTTCAGCGCGTATAAAACCTTTTTCAAAGTCATTGTGTATCACAGAAGCAGATTTTGGTGCAAGCCACCCTTTTTTAATCGTCCACGCCCTAACCTCTTTTACACCCGCTGTAAAATAACTAATAAGATTTAGCTTATTAAAAGAAGTTTTTATGATATTTTCTAAGCCACTTTGTTCTATGCCAAGCTCATCCATAAACTCCTTAGCCTCTTCATCACTAAGTCCTACCATCTCTTCTTCTAGCTTAGCACATAAAACTATCATGTCAGCCCCAACCTTGTCCGCATACTCTCTTAGGGCTTTTGTAAAACGGTTTTCTTCAAGCAAGCTGTCCTCGTCAACATTTGCACCATAAATAATAGGCTTATTTGAAAGAAATCTAAGCTCTTTATTTAAAGCTATAAAATGTGGGTTTTCTTTATCTTCATAGATACTAACAGGTTTTAGCTCATCTAAATGAGAAGCTAGGTCTTTTGCTACTTCTAGCATAGCTTTAGCTTCTTTTTCTGCCTTAGCTTGTCTTGTTAGTTTTTCTATTTTTTTATTAAGTTGCTCCACATCAGCTAGAACAAGCTCGCCTTCTATGATTTGGACATCACGAATAGAGTCAATCTCACCTTCAACATGGGTTATATTTTCATCCTCAAAACATCTTACCATGTGAAGTATTACCTCCACATCTCTTATGTTTGATAAAAACTGATTTCCTAAGCCCTCACCCTTACTTGCTCCCTTTACAAGTCCTGCTATATCGACAAAATCTACAGTTGAATGCTGAATACGCTCAGGGTTTACTATCTTTGCTAATTCATCTAATCTATCATCAGGTACCGGAACCACAGCTTTGTTTGGCTCTATTGTACAAAAAGGATAGTTTTGCGCCTCGGCATTTTGAGCCTTAGTTAAGGCATTAAATGTTGTGGACTTTCCCACATTAGGAAGACCTACTATACCAACTCCTAAGCCCATTATTTACCCTTTGCTATTTCTAAAAGATAATTTAAGCACATTCTAACACCAGCACCACTTGCACCAAATTGATTGTATCCCCATGGCTTTTGAACAAAAGCAGGTCCTGCTATATCTAGGTGTAGCCACTTATCTTTATACTCGTCTCGTACAAAATTGCTTAAAAATACGCCCGCTGTGATAGCCCCACCGTAGCGAGTATTTGAAATATTGCAAATATCAGCAATCTCGCTTTTTAGAGTCTTATCTAAGTAGCGATTTGAATAAAGAGGAGTGCTTAGCTCTCCGCTGTTTTTTGTTTTTTTATAAAAGTCGTATTGCAAATCTTCATTTACACCCAAAATACCATTTGTAAACTCTCCAAGTGCCACAACGCAAGCACCAGTTAACGTTGCCATATCAATAAGCAAATCTGGTTTAAAATCTTGAGCATAATCTAGACAATCACAAAGGACAAGTCTTCCTTCCGCGTCAGTATTTTGAACTTCTATACTCTTTTTATTTCTAGCTATCAAAACATCATCTGGTTTATAAGCATCTCCGCCTATCATATTTTCTGTTGCACCTATGATACCATGAATTTCAAATGGCAGATTTAACTCGCTCGCTCCCTTTATGATACCAAGAACCGCAGCTGCTCCACTTTTGTCTGCTTTCATAGTTACCATGGCTGTACTTGGTTTTAAGCTAAGTCCACCACTATCATAAGTAAGACCCTTACCTACAAAGATAATTCTTTTTTTAGGATTTTTTGGTTTATAGAGTAGATGGATAAGTCTTGGAGGCAGTGCAGAGGCTCTATTTACGGCCAAAAATGCACCCATTCCTTCTTTTTTAAGAAATTTTTCATCATAGCTTTTACAAGAAACATTTTTTAACTTTTCTAACTTTTTAGCCTCTTTTTCCATACTAAGTGGAGTAAAATCTTGAGGAGGTGTATTTACAACATCTTTTGCCAAATTTGTACTAGAAGCTAAAGCTAAAGCCGTATCTATTGCTTCTTGCAAATCTTGTAATGGTATTTTTTTATCATTATAACTTTGAGTTGAAAGCTTTACGGTTTTTAAATTGCAATTAGATTTTTTACTTTTATATTTATCAAACTCATAACTTCCTAGCTCAAAACCCTCAACTATAGCTCTCATGCTCATATACTTGCATTTTCCTAGATAAGAGCCTACTTTTACACTCTTTGCTTTAGTTGTTTTTAAAAGCGAATACGCCTTTGAAGCGCCAAGTCTAAGTTCTTCATAGTCCAAACTCTTAACTCCAACGAAAACCTCCAAGCTTTCACTTAACAACACAGCGCTTTCGCTCTCCCCTTTAAACTCTAAGTTTTTAAACTTTTTCTTATCTATCCACTTATGTTCCATATCTCCATCTACTACAAATGTAACACTTGCATCTGCAGATATCTTATCTAAGTTTTTATCAACTATTTCAAATTTCATCTCTTTTTCTCCGTTTCATTAAAATATTATTTTCTACTTTTTTAAAAAACATAAACACAAAAAGCAAAAATCCACCAGCTAAAGGCAAGGCCAAATACCAATATTTTTTAGCTACTGCAAGTAAATCTAAAATATGCTCACCCAAATACCAAGCAGGTATGATAGTTATACTAGCCCAAGCCCAAGCACTAAAAAGATTTATAATTGCAAATTTTTTAGCATCATATTTTGTTATGCCAATAGACATAGGTATAACCGTTCTTAATCCATACATATATCGTTGCATAAAAATAATAGGCCAACCATATTTTTTTAAAAGCACGTGAGCTATGGCAAACTTGCGTCTTTGTTTGTGAAGTTTTTTATAAATGGATTTTTTATTATACCTACCTATGTAAAAGTATATTTGATCTCCAGCAAAACCTCCAAGACCAGCTACAAAGATAGCTAAAGGCAAAAGCATATCTCCACTATGAGACAAGATTCCAGCCATTATAAGAGCCATCTCCCCTTCCATAATACACCAAAAAAAGAGTATTATATAGCCATACTGCTCTAAAAGATAGATAAATTTATTTTCAAGCCCGCTTACAGGAGCATTATAAAGACCGACTCCTATATACACAAAAGCAATAAGAGCTAAACAGAAGACAATCTTTGCGCTATTTGCCTTTAATTTGTTTAAAAAATTTTCCAATTCACAACCTCAATGCAAATCTATAACAGAGTAAACATCTGTTATTTTTTTAACACCATCTACTCCCTTTAAAGATACAATATTTAATATAAAACAAGCCTCAAAACATGTTGCACCAACTTTATTTATAAGGCTAGCCGCTGCTTGCGCAGTTCCACCTGTGGCAATAAGGTCATCTATGAGAAGTACATTTTTTCTCTCTTTTCCATCAAAGGCATCGATGTGTATATGAACCTCATCGCTTCCATATTCGAGTTCATACTTCTCACTCAATGTTTTATGGGGAAGTTTGCCTGGTTTTCTAATAGGCACAAAAGGTAGCTTTAATCTTGTTGCAAGGGCTGAACCAAATATAAAACCCCTACTCTCGATACCGGCTATAAAATCTATAGGCTTAGAGCCATAATACTCACTTAAATGCTTCATCAATAATTCAAAAGCAACTTCATTGTTTAAAAGCGTTGTAATATCTTTAAAAACTATACCTTTTTTAGGATAATCTTCTATACTGCGTATAGAGCTAAGTATCTGTTGCTTGTCATCTTTTGATAGAGTGCTCATGTCTTCCTCACTTAAATATTTTATATTTTACATACATCAAAGCTACAACCATAACTGCAAAAACCACATAAGTGCCAGTCATAGCAAGGCCTCTATCTTGCTTTCAAGCTCTTTTATGCGTTGTCTTAGCTTATCATTTTCCATTCTATACTGACTATTTCTAGCCCTAAGAGACTTTGTGTCCGATTTTATCTTATTTAACTCTTCGCTTAATATATCTATATTCCCCAAAGAACGTTGAAGCTGTACTTGGTATTTTCTTATGATAACCTCAGCATCGCCTAAAGTTGTCTTTATGCCGTGATTTACGCCCTTCTCTTTTTTAAGCAAGGTTCTGTAGTAAAAAACCATCACCAAAAGATATATACATACAGATACAAGTATCGTAGCTATCAGCCAATCGTTTAACATATATTTTCCTCTATCTTTGACACTCTAGCCTCATGCCTGCCACCCTCAAAAGGAGTTTTAATAAATGCTTTTATCATATCTTCGATAACACCAATACCCACAACTCTTTGTCCAAAAGCTAAAATATTTGCATCATTGTGAGCCCTTGCCATAGATGCCGTAAAAGCATCATGACATAAAGCAGCTCTTATGCCTTTGTGTTTATTAGCAGATACACTTATGCCTATACCAGTTCCACATATAACTACGCCGTAGCTTCCTTTGTTTTCTAAGACTGCTTTTGCCACAGCATGTCCAAAATCAGGGTAATCAACCCTATCCTCACTTGGACAACCCAAATCTATAACCTCACAGCCTTGCTCTTTTAATATCCTTATAACATCTTGTTTTATGCAAAAACCAGCATGGTCTGTGCCTATATAAAATTTCATATATATCCTTTTTGAGGCTAAATTATATCATAGCTAGTTTAAACTAAGCAATGTTTGTGTAAACAAACTGCACATCATCGTCTTCTTCAAGTCTATCTATAAGCTTTTCAATATCTTGCATCTGCTCTTCACTGAACTCAACTGGGTTTGTAGGAATTCTTTGTAAAGATGATTTTGTAACCTCAACACCTTGGTCCTCAAGTGCTTTTGACAAAGAACCAAAAGCTGTAAAATCTCCATAAACAGTTATCTTTTCATCTTCGCTTTCTATCTCTTCAAGTCCTGCATCAATAAGCTCAAGCTCAAGCTCTTCAAGGTCAAATTCACCCTTTTCAAACTCAAAAACTGCCTTTCTTGAAAACATAAACTCCAAACTTCCATTTTGCAACATTTGCCCACCACATTTTCCAAAATGAGCTTTTACATTTGCTACTGTTCTTGTTGGATTATCAGTTGCACACTCTACAAATATCAAAGCCCCGTGAGGTGCTTTACCCTCATAGTTTACCTCTTTTATATCAGCCCCATCTTTACCACTTGCTCTTTTTATTGCAGCATCGATATTGTCTTTTGGCATATTTTCAGCCTTTGCTGCAAGTATTGCTGAGCGAAGTTTTGGGTTCATATCAGGATCAGCCCCGCCCTCTTTAGCTGCAACTGTTATACTTTTAGCAAGCTTTGGAAATACCTTTGACATTTTATCCCAGCGTTTCTCCTTAGCTGCTCTTCTATATTCAAATGCTCTTCCCATCTACTTAAATCCTTTTGGTTATTTTTTGAGGTATTATAGCAATTTGGTGGTAAAAAAATGTTGAAATAAAATTTATTTATCTAATTGTGCTATAATAAAAATAAAAAAGGAAGATTATGCTTTTAGGTGTAAACATAGACCATATTGCAGTTTTAAGAGAAGCAAGGCAGATAAATGACCCAGACCCACTCGATGCACTTAGTGTGCTAAAATTTGCAGGAGCCGACCAAGTTACCATACACCTAAGAGAAGATAGAAGACATATATGCGATGATGATGTAAAAGCTATCATATCTCATTCTCATCTGCCTGTAAATCTTGAATGCTCCATCAATGAAGAGATTATAGATATCGCTCTTAGCCAAAAACCAAACCGTATCACACTAGTACCCGAAAAACGTCAAGAGGTTACAACTGAGGGGGGACTTGATGTGAAAAGATATCAAAAAGAGATAAAAAATATCATACAAAGAGCAAAAGAAAACAACATAGAGGTTTCGCTATTTATAGACCCAGATGAAGAGATGATAAAACTATCTAAAGATTTAGGGAGTAGATGGATAGAACTTCACACGGGAAGTTTTGCAAATATATACGCTATGAAACACTCAAATTTAAGCAAAACAAAATTTTGCATAAAAGAGTTAGATTTGCCAAAAAATGAGCTTAAAAAACTACTAAAACAATCTATCAAAAAATTAAACTCTTCAGCAAAACTAGCACACAAACTAGGCTTAAAAGTAGCAGCAGGACACGGACTTAACTATCAAAATGTAAAACACATAACAAATATCAAGTATATTGAGGAGCTAAATATAGGGCAAAGCATAGTGGCAAGAAGCGTGTTTGTTGGGCTAGAAAACGCAATAAAACAGTTAAAAGAGTTACTTTGAAAAAGATAGCCGTTAGCATAGGAGATTTAAATGGCATAGGACTTGAGATTGCCTTAAAAGCACACGATGAGATAAAAAGTATATGTAAGCCACTATACTGCATCAATGAAAGTATGCTTTTGCAAGGCTCAAAGTTACTAAACCTGCCTATACCTGATGACTTTAAAACAGCATCTTGTATGAAACAGTTTAACATAACACCGGGTATTGCAACCGCACAAAGCGGCAAAGCTAGTTATAAGTCTTTTTTAAAAGCTCTAAATCTAACACGAAAAGGTGTCACAAAAGCCTTAGTTACGCTACCTATAAATAAAGAGGCTTGGAGTAAGGTGGGTATAAAATACAAAGGACACACTGATGCCCTTGATGATATTTTAGACCAAAAAGCTATCATGATGTTAGGTTGTGAGGAGATGTTTGTAGCTTTATATACCCACCATATTCCCTTAAGAGATGTTCCATCTACTATAGACACAGAAAAATTAACAGAGTTTTTACTTATGTTTTATGAGTCAAAACCAACTGAGAAGATAGGCGTACTTGGGCTTAACCCCCACGCAGGAGATGGAGGGGTTATAGGAGATGAGGAAGAGAAGATAAAAGAGGCTATAAAACGTGCAAACAAGGTAGTAAAAAAAGATGTTTTTACAAAACCCCTAGTTCCTGACACTGCATTTAGCAAACAAAACAGAAAAAATATAAAACATTTTGTATGCATGTATCATGACCAAGGACTTATACCTTTAAAAGCTTTATATTTTGAAGAAAGCATAAACGTAAGCTTAAATCTTAACATCTTAAGAACTTCTGTTGACCATGGAACCGCTTATGATAAAGCTTATAAAAATGCAAACCCTAGCTTAAAAAGCTATATAAATGCCGTCAAATATGCCGTAAAGGAGAGCAGATGAGGATATTTGAAAATAAATACATCTTTATAAAACAACACGAAAGTTCAATTCCTTGGCTTAAAATCTTTACTCAAGAAAAATTTAAAGAGCTAAGCGATTGTGATGAGAACACTAAGCAACAAATCTATAAAAGCCTAGATATCATAGAGAAAACCATGATAGAGTTTTATAATCCTGAGAAGATAAATATAGCTATGTTTGGCAACTATCTTCCCCACTTTCACGCCCATGTAATGTCAAGATTTAAAACCGATAGTCACTTTCCAGAACCCATGTGGGGAGAGAAGCAAAGAGACGAGAAGTTAAGCTTGCCACCCTTTGAAGAATTTGTGAAGTTTTTAGCCCCTCGTTTGCGAGATTTAGCCTAGCTTTTCCTCAACAGAACGCACCTTAGAGTTTAGTCCATCTACCCTACCCTCTTTAGAGTCTACCTTTATAGTACTATAGATGCGACTTGAATCTAAAATATCATGACTTTTCTCCACCAAAGCTAGAGCTTCTTTTATGGTATTAGTCTCCACCACAGTACCCATAGGTGTTAGCTTATAAGGCACTTTGCTTTGTTTTAACATATTTATTATCTTAACCACATCATCACTTTTACTTTCTTTGCCATCTAAGCTAAACATAGCAAATTCTAACAATACTGACATAAAAACTCCTTAGTATAAAACATTAAACAATCACTAAAAAAACTTTAACTTAAGTGAGAAAAATTGAGATTTAATATTGTTTATGGTATAATATCATAAAATTATTAATTTTTTATAAGGTAAAACATGAAAAAAGATGTTAAAAAAGTAGTTCTTGCATATTCAGGAGGACTTGATACAAGTATAATCCTTAAATGGCTTCAAGATGAATTTGGGTGTGAAGTTGTAACCTTTACAGCAGACATCGGTCAAGGCGAAGAGCTTGAAAGCGCACGAACTAAAGCCCTAGAACTTGGCATAAAACCTGAAAACATTTTCATAGAAGATTTAAAAGAAGAATTTGTAAAAGATTATGTTTTCCCTATGTTTAGAGCAAATGCCATATACGAAGGCGAATACCTCTTAGGTACATCTATAGCTAGACCTTTGATAGCCAAAAGACAAGCTCAAATCGCAAAGCAAACAGGCGCTGACGCTGTTAGTCATGGAGCCACAGGAAAAGGAAACGACCAGGTAAGATTTGAGCTAGGATATTTAGGCATAAACTCAGATTTGACCATTATAGCACCATGGAGAGAGTGGGATTTAAACTCAAGAGAAAAACTTTTAAACTATGCTAAAGAGCATGGTATAAAGATAGAGAGCAAACCAAACAAATCTCCATACTCTATGGACGCAAACTTGCTTCACATTTCTTATGAGGGGCTTATATTAGAAGACCCAAATAGCGAACCAGAACCTGACATGTGGAGATGGAGTGTAAGCCCAGAAGAAGCTCCAGATGAAGCTCAAATCATAGAACTTACTTACAAAAATGGAGACCCAGTAGCACTAGATGGCAAGGAGCTAACTCCAGCACAAATGCTAACTAAACTAAACGAACTTGGTTGCAAACACGGCATAGGACGCATAGATATAGTTGAAAACCGTTTTGTAGGCATGAAAAGTAGAGGATGCTATGAAACACCGGGTGGAACAATCATGCTAAAAGCCCACCGTGCCATAGAGAGCATATGTTTAGATAGGGAGGCTGCTCATCTAAAAGATGAATTGATGCCAAAATATGCAAAACTTATCTACAATGGCTTTTGGTTTGCTCCTGAGCGCGAAATGCTTCAAGCTGCCATAGACAAAAGCCAAGAGAGTGTAAACGGAACAGTAAAGCTAAAACTCTACAAAGGAAATGTTATAGTCATAGGTAGAAACTCAAGCACTCATAATCTTTTCAATGCTGAATTTTGCACCTTTGAAGAGGATGAAGTTTACAATCAAAAAGACGCTGAGGGCTTTATCAAACTAAATGCTCTTAGATTTATAATAAGCGGAAAAAATAAGAAATTTTATGGTAACTCTTGACGAAATTAAACAAAACTGTCAAATGATATTAAAAAAAAGTAGTATCAGCTCAAAAGAACTTGTATATCTGCTAGATGGACGAGAGAAAGGAGCTATAAACTTTACTCTTATTGATATACGAGAGCCAAAGGAGCATAGAAATTTTAGTATCGATGGAACGGATATTCTATTTCCCGTTTCAAAAATGCACCTATACCCTGAAATATTAGAACAGTTAAGACATGAAAATTATGTTACTTACTGTGCAACAGGAGAAAAGTCTGCACACATGATAAAAATAGCCCAAAAAATGGGCTTTTCACAATCATCACGACTAGATGGAGGCATAATATCTTATCATGGCAAAACCCTAAAAAACACTGCCACACCAAATATATTTTAAAAAAAGGAAAAAAATGAAAGTATTACTTATAAAAGACGTAAAAGGACTAGGAAAGGTTGGAGAAGTCAAAGAAGTTAAAGACGGATATGGAAGAAATTTTCTTATAAAAAATGAACTAGCCAAACAAGCGACCACTGAAGTTTTAAGACAACATCAAGCTGAGGTTAAGAGAAAAGAAGAAGAAAAAGCCGAACAAATAAGCAAACTTGAAAAACAAAAAAAAGCTATAGAAAACATAAGCTTAGTTCTTAAAAGAAAACTAGGAGCAAACGGTAGTCTTTTTGGAGCTGTAACAAAAGATGAGATAGCAACTGAGCTAAAAGCACAAAAAGATATCGAAATAGATAAAAAAACCATAGAGATAGATAAAGCCATAAAAGCAACTGGCAACTATGAAATATCTATAAAACTAGGTCATGGTATCCATGCTAAACTAAAAACCGAAATAGTAGGCGAATAAAATGTTTGAAGCAACTACTATACTTGGCTTTAAAGGCGATAAAAAATCTGTAATATGTGGAGATGGGCAAGTTACTTTTGGCAACACAGTCTTAAAGGGCAATGCCACAAAAATACGCAAACTATATAATGGTAAAATCTTAGCCGGTTTCGCAGGAAGCACAGCTGATGCTTTCAATCTTTTTGACATGTTTGAGAGCTTTTTAGACGAGAAAAAAGGTGATTTGTTAAAATCTGCTATCGAATTTAGCAAAGCATGGAGAAAAGATAAATACTTAAGAAGACTTGAGGCTATGATGATAGTTTTAGATAGAAAAAATATTTTTATCTTAAGTGGAACAGGAGATGTGGTTGAACCAGAAGATGGCAAAATCGCAGCCATAGGAAGTGGAGGAAACTACGCCTTATCAGCAGCAAGAGCCTTAAAAAAACATAGTGATTTAGATGAAGAAAAACTTGCTCAAGAAAGCCTTATGATAGCAGGAGAGCTTTGCATATACACAAATCAAAACATAAAAACATATAGCATAGAGGATTAGATGACTTTAACACCAAAAGAGATAGTAAAATATTTAGACGAATACATCATAGGACAATTTGAAGCCAAAAAAGCCATAGCCATAGCCCTTAGAAACAGAACAAGACGAATGAAGCTTAGTGAACAGCTTCAAGAAGAGATAATGCCTAAAAATATACTCATGATAGGCTCAACTGGTGTCGGTAAAACTGAGATAGCAAGAAGACTAGTTAAGATGATGAGCTTACCTTTTGTAAAGGTAGAAGCCAGCAAATATACAGAAGTTGGCTTTGTTGGGCGAGATGTGGAAAGCATGGTAAGAGATTTAATGCAAGCATCCATAAACCTCATAAAAGAAGAACACAAAGAGAAAAACAAAGATGCTATAGATGAAAAAGTAGAGAAAAAAATCATAGAAAAATTACTTCCTCCCATCCCAAAAGGAGCAAGTGCTGAAAAGCAAGAAGAGTACAAACGCAGTTATGAAAAGATGAAGGAAAGATTAAAAAATGGCGATTTGGATGAGCTAAAGATAGAAATAGAGCTAAATCAAAATACATCTGAAAGCCTTGAAAATCCAAACATGCCTCCAGAGATAATAAAAGCACAAGAGAGTTTTATTCAAATTCTTGGCTCTCATAATAAGCCCATCAAAAAAGAGCTTAGCGTAAAAGATGCTAAAAGTGCTTTACGAAACGAAGCAAGTGAGCAACTTTTAGATATCGAGGCTGTAAAATCTGAGGCAAAAGAGAGATGTGAAAATGGAGGAATTGTATTTATCGACGAGATAGACAAAATAGCAGTCTCAAGCAAATCGCAAAGTCGTCAAGATCCCAGCAAAGAAGGTGTACAAAGAGACTTGCTTCCTATAGTAGAAGGTAGCAATGTTCAAACAAAGTATGGAAACATAAAAACAGACCACATACTTTTCATAGCAGCGGGTGCTTTTCACTTAAGTAAGCCTTCAGACCTTATACCTGAACTTCAAGGAAGATTTCCGTTAAGAGTAGAGCTTGAAAGCTTAGATGAAAGTGTGCTTTATAAAATCTTAACACAGCCAAAGCACTCTTTATTGAAACAACATCAAGCCCTAATGAAAACAGAGGGTGTTGAACTTATTTTTAATGATGATGCTATAAAAGCAATTTCGAAAATAAGCCAAAAAGCAAATGAAAAAATGGAAGATATAGGAGCAAGAAGACTCCATACAGTTCTTGAAAAGATACTAGAAGACATAAGCTATGAAGCTGATTTACACAAAGGAAAGAGCATAGAAGTAACAAAAGATTTAGTTCACGAAAAGCTAGATGACATAGTAGAAGATGATGAAGTAGCAAGGTATATATTATAGTGCAAAAACAAATACATACAGGATTTATATCCGTAATAGGAAGACCAAATGCAGGTAAGAGTTCACTTGTAAATAAGATCATAGGTGAAAAACTTACCATGGTTTCAAAAAAAGCAAACGCCACTCGTAAGAGGTCTTTATGTATCCATATGCACAAAGACAGTCAACTTATTTTCATAGACACACCAGGCCTTCATGAAACAGAAAGACTTTTAAATCAGTTTATGCTACACGAGGCACTTAAGGCTATGGGAGATTGTGACTTGATACTTTTTTTAGCACCAGTTAGCGACAAGCTAGATGAGTATGAGAAGTTTTTATCTCTAAATAAAAAAAATATTCCACATATCCTAGTCTTAACAAAAACCGATACGGTTTCAAATGAAGAATTGCTTAAGAAAATCAAATCCTATCAGATTTTTCAAGATAAATTTAAGGCACTAATACCCCTTAGTGTAAAAAGCAAAAATGATATAAATTTTCTTTGTGATGAAATAATAAACCATCTACCTATACACCCCTATTTATATGACACTGAGATTTTAACCACTCAAAATATGAGAGAAATATATAAAGAATATATAAGAGAGTCAATTTTTGACAATACTAGTGAAGAAATTCCTTATTTTTCCGATGTTGTTATAGTAGATGTAGAAGAAAAAAACAATATTACAAATATTTTTGCAAATATTGTAGTAGAAAAAGGTAGCCAAAAAGGCATAATAATCGGCAAACAAGGTGCAACGATAAAAAGAATTGGAAGGGATGCTAGAGTTATGATAGAAAAACTAAGCGAACAAAAGGTTTTTTTAAAGTTGCAAGTAATAATAAAGCCAAATTGGACGAAAAACAAAAAAAATCTTAAAAAATTAGGTTATTTATTTGATTTATAACGTCCTTTTATGTTATACTAGGCTTTTAAAAAAAATTGGTTAGGACTAAGATGGCAAGCACAAACACAAACAACTTACCTATCGTCACCATTGATCCAGTATCGTTGCAGTCATACTCTTACCGCAACAATACCATATCACTTCACAAATTAAAAAAATCTTCACCGAAGAAAGAGTTTTATGTCTCATATTTACCAACTCGAGATATCATCTCTGGCATGGTTGAAGTTAGTAGAAGACTTGATGAAGAAGATATCGAAGGTGCGATAGAATCGGAAGCTTATGAAAGCTTAGGTTTAGATGCGTCTATTGAATATAAGATTATACATCTTGAAACAAATACCGCTGATAGCAAAAATAGAGCTTATAACGTTTTTGCTTTTGATGCAAGTTCAATAGCACAACTATTTAATGGCGTTAAATCAAAAACTAGTTATATAGATTATATAACAGCTGCTCCATTTTTAATAAGCACTATCTATGAAAAAAATCTATTAGATACTGACAAAACGGACTGCTTTATATATTTTCAAAAAGGCGATGCATTTTTAACTATATATGCGAACGGTCAGTACCTATACTCAAAATCCCTAAACTACTCGTTAAAACAAATCAATGAGAAGTTTTGTGAGCTTATGGGTGAGAGAGTGGATGAACAAGATTTTTACAATCTACTAAATCGTGAAGGATTAAAAACTTCAAATGCTATGTACCAACAGCACTTGATGCAACTTTTTGGAGAAATGTTTTTATACATAAACGATGTATTAACATTTTTCAAAAGAAGCTATGGCGTTGAAAATATTGACAATATCTATATAGGATCTGAGATAGGCGACATAGAGGGTATGAATGAGTACTCAAGAAGCTATCTTGGCATAGACACTCACACTTTTAATTTTAATACAGCAAAAAATAAATCTGATTGGCAAATAGACCAGATGCAAATACTAATGATGTATGCTGGTAAAATTTATAAGGAAAATAGAGATGAAAGTTTAAACTTAACCATCTTTAAAAGGCCACCACCATTTTCTAAAAGACCAAGCGGTATCTTAACAATGCTTATGATTGGTGCTATTTTAGCCGGCATGGCTTATCCTTTGGTGCTATATGCTCAAGGTATTTATCATGACATTGACACTAAAGTTAAAGAGATAGAATATGAAAAAGTTCATGCAGAAGCTCAAAATATAAAAAGAACTATAGCAAAACTAGATAAACAAATAAAAGATATTGTTGCAAAAAAGGACAAAGAAGACAAGGATTTAAAATTCAAAACAGATATTTTGAGGCAAATATATGCCAAAAAAGTTAGCTATCCTATGAAGGGTAAGATACTAGATGAGCTATCAAAACTTATCAATAATAGAGACATAAAGGTAGCAGAAATTACAACTGAAACAGTGGATGGGAAAAGCGTGGCTCACATTCATCTTAGGAGCAGTAGCGATAAAAAATTAACAGAACTCTTAAAAGATATTAGTAATACAAATAGATATAAGGTTAATACGGACAAGATATCTAAAATAGAAGATAAAAATATTTACGAGAGTATTGTTACAACAGGAGTGCTAAAATGAGCGATCAAGGAATGTTTGATAAAATAGATAAAAATTTTAGCGGAGCAGAAAACAGAAGCAAAATGTTTTTGATATTTGGAGGATTTGCAGCATTAGTTGCTTGGGTTATCTATAGTGGAATGGAGCAGCCGGCGACTGATTATATGAATAACGCTGTAAGCAAGAACAAAAGCTTAACCGATAAACTTATCTCCGACAAAAATTATATAAGACAAATGTCTTGCAATAGCGACAATAAAAGGTGCGAAATTGAAAAAAGAGAAAAAAAGATCACTAGATATACAGCCTTATATAATGACGCAAAAGACAAAAATAATTACGTAGATAAAAAGATAAAAGAGCTTTCATATCTTCTTTTTGACAACAAAAACTGGGCAAAATTTCTAGATAGAGTTTCAACACAGGCTAGAAAATACAATGTAAAAATTGTAAACATAAAAAGTCAAATTAACAAACTATCTGCAGAAAAGAAGCCACAACAGATATTAAATGTAGATGTAGAGCTTAAAGGTAGCTATCACAGTATAGTTAAATTCATAAACGCCTTAGAAGAAAGTCTTATAATAGTTGATATTCATGGTATCAACTTAAAAGACAAAGAAATCATCGAAGGTGCTATAAAAATTGCTGTATGGGGGATGAAGTATTGAAAAAGTTAATCTTAGCATTATTATTAGTAACTTTTTGCTTTTCAGCTCTTAATGCTGACTCTAAGTATAAAGAGTATGATGACTTGTTTAATGCAATAAACAAGGAAAGAAAAGGAATATCAGAAAAGGATGTTGACAAAACAGAAAATCCTTTTGTTAGTGCCGATAAAAGTTTAGTTACAGAAGAGAACAACAACTCTAAGGCCTCAAAAGAAGAGGTTTATGTGCTAAAAGGCATACTAAACAACAGTGCAAATATAAATGGCAATTGGTACAAACTCAATGAAAAAATAGGTGAGTTTACAATATTAAAAATAAAAGAAAACAGCGTTATTATTGGATCTTCTGGTAGTTCGCTTGAATTAAAGTTATATGAAGGAAATAAAAATGTTATTATCACCACTAAGTAAAAAGACTCTTACAAGTTTGTTATGCGCTTTAGCGATTATCTCTTCACAATCACTAAACGCAAAAACTCAAGATTGTTCAAGACAATCTTTCAATATAAAGACAACTGAGAGTCTAAAAATATCAGAAGTAGTAAACGAGCTAGCCAGCAAGTGTGGCTTTAGTGTTGTAACAAAAGACATAGAAGCTTCTAAAGCTTTAGATAAATCTCTAGATGGTTTAAATATAAACAATATGTCTTTGCATGAGGTATTTAACTTAATACTGAGTGAAAATGGCATAAGTTATAGCTATAAAAGAAAAATACTAAAACTCAGCTCTTTAATGACAAGAACTTTTAAATTAGATTATATTACATCCATAAGAGAAGGAACAGCTGATATAAGTGCGTCTTCTGATATAGAGATAAAAGAGTCTGGAACAAGTGGAGGCAACAAAGCAAATAGTGGTAATGAAATAAAAGTAAAAGAAAAATTTGACTTTTGGCAAACATTAAATGCTGAATTGCTAGCCATTTTAAACAATGGAAGTGAAAAATTTCTTGCACAAAAACCTATTATAAATAAAAACACTGGATTAATAACAGTTACTGCAACTAAACCTCAACTTGATAGAGTTGATGCCTATTTAAAAAAACTGAAACAAAGATTGCATAAGCAGGTTTTAATTGATGTATCTATCATAGAAGTAAAGCTAGATAATGCGTATAAAACAGGCATTGACTGGAGTCAATTTAGTTTAGGTATCAATTCTTCAGCTTATTCTAGAGATCGTTTCAATAACAACAGACAGAACACTTCTTCGCCTTTTGATGCTGTCTTTAATGGTGTGACTCAAGGCACTTCAAACCTAAATATACTAAGCAACGCCACTTTTAATATGGTTGGACTAATGAACTTCATCAAAAAGAGAGGTGATGGCAGGATGATATCTAGCCCTAAAGTTATGACGCTAAATAATCAACAAGCCCTCATAACAGTTGGAGATAACATAAACTATAGAGTAAAACAAGAAGAAAAAAGAGATGAAAAAACAGGTATACCAGAGATAACATATACACCATATACTATTTTTATAGGCGTATTACTGAATATCTTACCTGAAGTAAGTGATGACAATAAAATTATGCTAAGAATTAATCCATCTTTAAGTGAATTTAAATATAAAGAAGATGATAGAAAGCAAGATATAATAAGAGAAGTTGCTCCAGATACAGTTGAGAAAAAGCTCTCTACTGTGGTTCAAGTAAACAGTGGCGACACTATTATACTAGGAGGCCTTTTGGGTCACACTAAAGGAAAATATAAGAACTCTGTACCTGTTCTTGGCTCTATTCCAGTACTTGGTCATGCATTTAGAAGCACAAACGACATCTCTTCTACAAAAGAGCTTGTATTTGTGATAACTCCAAGAGTTTTAAATGCAGACACCTTAACAAAAACACCTATAAGCAAGTCGCTCAAAGACCTAGGTTTCTCTGAGTCACTATATGAATAATCGTTTTACAGAAGTAAAAGATATATTTTTAGAGAGTAACGTATTTGATTACGTTACTCTTGATAAATCTGTTCTTACTTACGAAAAACTTGTAAAATCATTACAAAAGCCCTTAAAACTGATTCTTTTTTATGGCAAACCAGGAACTGGTAAAACATTTTTACTAAGAAAGATATACAATGACCTTTCAAGGTCTCAAAGTATTATTTTTTTTCCACAGCCGTATTTTGATGAGGGTTCATTTTTAAGTGCTTTACATGATGCTATTTTTGCAGATAAAGCCACAGAAACTTTAGATAGCTATGAAAAGTTTTTAAAGCTATATAGAGAAAAAACAAATAACTATACAAAAAAAGATACTATTATAGTCTTACTCGATGAAGCACAGTTATATCCAACTGATCTTATTGAAAAAATAAGACTTCTAGCTGATACTAGACTATTTAAGTTTCTTTTTACTGTTCATAAAACCGAAAAAGAAGATGTGCTTGCAAAAGATTATTTTACAACTAGAATATGGGAGAATGTTGAGATGCCAAACTCATCTCTTCAAGAAGTTAGAAGCTATTTGGAAAAAAAGTTTTTAATTCACAATAAATTTGAATTTTTTGCACTTTTCTCAAATACACTTATCAATGAAATCTATACTCTCACAAAGGGGAACCTAAGAACTATAAATAAACTTTTGTATAAATTTTTCGAAATATGTGAATACTATGAAGTAAAACAGCCATCTACTTTAAGCTCATCAAAGTTAAGGTTAAAATATATTCAAATGGCTGCAATAGATTCGGAGCTAATAGATGTTAAATAGTGTAGAAATAAATCACTTAGAAAAAAAATGGCAAAAATGGAGAATGAGAAAAATAATCTCTCAACTACTTATTGTATCAATTTTTCTATGCATCATACCTATAATATGGATAATGTATAATTATCTTCCACTGCTTTTTAGCGGTGAAGTGCAAAAAAAAAACATACCTACAACAATAATTAAAAACACAGAACAAAATATAAGTGAACACAATAATTCTACCATACCAACTCCTCCATCTACTCCTAAAAAAGTTCAAGCTCCACTTATAGAGCAACCTATGAGTGAAGAGGAAATCATAGAGTACGTGAAAGCAAAAAAAAGCACAAGTTCAAAAGAACAAGTTATGGAAGAAGAATTTATAGAACTTGAACCAGACGAAGAAGATGAATATATGCAGCAAGAAATGCAAAAACCAAAACTCGAGATTCAAACAACCTACATAAGCAAAAAACAAGCATCACAAAAGAGGGGTGAAAACAGTGTTACTCATGCTTTAAAATTAGCAGAAAAATTTTACAATAAAAAAGACTATAAACAAGCTCAAAAATGGGCACTAAAAGCTAACGATTTAGACTCTAAAAATGAAAAAAGTTGGATTATATTTGCAAAATCATTAGCAAAAAACGGTAAACCAACCAAAGCTATACAAGCACTAAATGCCTACTTGAAGACTAATCCCAACTCAAAACAAGCAACAGCTCTAATAAGAAAAATCAAGCACGGAGATTACTAATGAAAAAGATA
>PDWI01002705.1_pt1 | contig 26234 bp, 21 predicted proteins | sample 1430891 | NCBI WGS metagenome assembly PDWI01 (sample SAMN01162508, study PRJNA174530) | Oral metagenome, whole genome shotgun sequencing project. | biome: Marine environment; feature: Marine mammal; material: Swab sample of the gingival sulcus; isolation source: swab sample of gingival sulcus...
AATCTGGATTTCTGGCAGGGTCGTGACCATCCGGCCATTGCCTTCGTTGGTGACAATAAAGGTGCTGCCGGTATCTGCGACACCAAAATTGCAGCCGGTAATGCCCACGTCCGCATTCAAAAATTTTTTACGAATATACTGACGCGCAAAGCGGGTCATTTCCGCGGGTTCTTCAGAGCCGGTGTAGCCATAACGGGAGAAAATCTGTTGAATGACTGTGCGGTCCAGGTGAAGGGCGGGTACAACGATATGGGATGGGGGATTCCAGTTATCCAGTTGCAGAATAACTTCGGCAAGGTCGGTCTCATTGACCTCAATGCCTTCATCCATAAGCGCGTGGTTCACGTCAATTTCTTCACTGACCATGGTTTTGGCTTTGACAACGGATTTTGCCTGCCTGCGTTTAAAAATATCAACAACATGTCCGCAGGCATCCTTGTCAGTTTTGGCAAAATACACCTTTGCGCCGTTTTTTTCAGCGTTATCGGCAAATTTGTCCAGATAATAGTCAAGGTTCGCAAGAACATGGTCTCGGATTTCCGCCGCTTGTTTGCGAAAGTCCTGCCATGCGTCTACAGCGTCAACCTGTATGGCACGTTTGCCATAAAAAAGGTCCTGGGCTGTTTTAATGGCATTATGCTTAAAGTCATCTGCGATGGAATTTTTGACACGCTCCTTAAAAGAGTGCTCCTGGTCATATAAAATGGCCATGTCATGATCTCCCTGTGTTGATATGTTAACGAGAATTTAAAACCTCAGCAATATGCATGACCTTGATGTCACGAGAGTACCGGCCATGATCGCGCATACGGTTCAGGTAGCCTGCAATATTCATCAGGCAGGCCTGGTCTGCACCACTTACAATGTCTGCGCCGCTGTCCACAATGGTTTGTGCTTTTTCGGCCACAATCTGTTCGGAAATTTCCGACAGCTTCACAGAAAATGTTCCGCCAAAGCCGCAACAGCGATTCGCATGATCCATTTCAATGTATTGCAGGCCTTTTACCTGTTTCAGAAGCTTAAGCGGCGGCTCTGTTACGCCAAGAAGACGGGTTGTATGACAGGATTTATGATAGGTCAGTTTTTTATCAAGTCGTGCGCCGACATCCGTGACGCCCAGAACATCAACAATAAATTCAGTAAACTCGTAGAGTTTTTCTGAAAATTCCCGGGCGCGCGCGGCCCATTGCGGTTCATCTGCCAGACGATTTTCGTACTCATGCTTGATGGCAAAAGCACAAGACCCGGAAAGACTGACAATGGTTTGTGCGTCTTCAAACGCCCTGAGGGTGTTTTTCATGGAAGCCCTAGCCGATTTCACATAACCAGAGTTCATCAGCGGCTGACCGCAACAGGTTTGTTCTTTGGGCACAACGATCTCACAACCAAGGCGCTCAAGAACCTGAACAGCAGCTTTCCCTACTTCAGGATAAAACATATCAACCATGCACTGGCTAAAGAGATGAATTTTCATCCAATATCCTCCTTGTTTGGTTTAAGAGCCTGTTTGATAATTGATGAATCCTCTAATTATCAAACAGGCTCTTAAACGTACAGAATCATCATCATTTATGCAAGGTGTCACACTGCTCTTCAGATTCTGCAAAATTCAGAGCAATGTCCCGAAATTTTTCGGTGCAACGGGAAAACACCTCCACGATATCAGGGTCAAAGCTCTTGCCGCTTTCCTCCAGGATGATTTCCACGGCATTTGAATGCGTGAATGGAGGTTTATAGACTCGGCGGCTGATTAGGGCATCATAGACATCAGCAAGCGCCATGATCCGGGCACTTAATGGTATGTTTTTCCCGGATAGTCCTGCAGGATACCCTGTGCCATTCCATTTTTCATGATGAGAATAAGCCATCTCCCTCGCCACATTGAGAAAAGGCACCGCGCCAACTTTTTTCTGAACAGCGCGTATTACTTGAGCGCCATACTCTGTATGGCGTTTCATCTCGGTGAACTCTTCATCGGTAAGCGCTCCTGCTTTTAACAGAATTTCATCACGCACACCCACCTTGCCAATATCATGCAGCGGTGCAGAACGAATAAACAGATTAATTGTTGAAAGGGGTAACTGCGCCGCAAAGAGAGCATGTTTACTTAACATTTTAGCAAGCAGTTCAACATACCCTTTGACGCGGTTAATATGTTGTCCTGTCTCTGGATCACGGTACTCTGCCAATGCGGCCATACTTTCAATGGTGGCCTGCTGCGTCACAAGCAACTCTCTGGTGCGTTGCTCGACCAGTTCTTCCAGGTTTTGATTTTGTTCTTTTAGTGTCTTTCTGGCTAAAGCAAGGGAAAGGTGGGTTTTGACCCGTGCCTGTAATTCATTAACATCAAAGGGTTTTTGAATATAATCCACTACGCCGGATTCAAAACATTTTGCCTTTTGTTCCGTTTCTGAAAGCGCTGTGAGCATAAGAACAGGGATATCCCTGGTCCGGTCACTGTTTTTCAAACGACGTAACACCTCTATTCCGTCAATGCCCGGCATCATAATATCCAGCAGAATAAGATCAGGCATGTTCTCTTCCAGATAACGAAGCGCACTCTCGCCATCTAAAGCGACAGAGATGGCATACTGGTCGCCAAGAACATTTACCAGAACATTGAGATTTAGTTTTGTATCATCTACTGCAAGAATCGAACAGCGCGACAGATCTTCTTCCATTACCATCTCCTCAGCAAGCCTGTTTCATTTCCTTTTGCAACTCGGTCGCCAGGTTAAGCGCCTTTTCAAACTCATAGTTATCAATCAATGAAGACAGTTTTATCATACCGGGATACGCTTTTGATATTTGATCTACTTTCAATAATTGATCCATTGTTTTGCTGCAATCCATTGGTCGACGCAGTTGCAGCGCTTTTGATAATTTATTCATGGCGGCAAGCACGTTCGAGGATAACACGTTTTCATTACTGCGTTTTGTCGTAGTTAACAACGTCTGAACATACGCTGTGAACTGTTCCACGGCAAGGGCCAGATTGCCAATTAACTCATCAATATCACCAAGTTTTTTTTGAGTAATACGTTCTTCCAGCTCAGTGCATATGGTAAACATGTGTTCTGCCCCAATAGTGCCCGTCTCGCCACGCATTGTATGGGCAAGCATACGCGCCTCGTCCAATTGTTCTCGTGCCAGTAAATCCGACAATTTTTCTGCGCAATCTGCATAAGAATCAACTGCCGAACGAAGCGCTTGATGAAAAACCGCTTTGTTATGCGCAAAGCGTGGTAAGGCGGCCTCAATGTTCAATACGGATTGAGCCGGTACAGCAGTGGTTGAGGGGAGGGGATCTTTTTCTTCTCCTTCATTTTCCAATGATAACCAATTCTTGAGAACCGCAATCAATTCCTTTACTTCAATCGGTTTCGTCAGATGATCATTCATTCCTGTGGAAAGTATCTCCTTGGATTCTTCGTGGGTCGCATAGGCCGTCATGGCAATGATCGGCAGTTCCTGAAATTGTGGTTGTAGGCGTATCTGCCTTGTTGTGGCAAATCCATCAAGCACCGGCATCTGAATATCCATAAAGATCAGATCAAATTTTCTTTTCTCAAGCAGCTGTAATGCCTGTTCACCATCATCCGCCAACGAAACGGACAAACCGATTTCATTGAGTAATGCCTCGGTGACCTGTTGATTGACCCTGTTATCCTCAACCACCAGAATGTTAGCAGGGGCAAATTTTACCTTTTTGGGTTTGTCAATATTGCTGCTCGTCGTACCATGCAGCAGCAGCTGTAAAGCCTGAATAAGTGAATTGTAACCCACTGGTTTGGAAACAACGACATTGCGTTCTCCACCGGAAATGACTGCATCGCATTTTTTTCCCTGGGGGGTCAGCATAATGACTGGACCTGTAAACTGTTGCTGGAGTTCATAACCAAACATGTCAGGTAATTCTTCTGCAATGATTAGCAGCGCAAAGTGCTCTGAAGCCAGATGTTCAAGGGCATCGGCCCCATTCTCTGCCACTGTCGGCAGACCTTTGATGGATGCAATATATTCCTGTAGCACCTCACGGCTGTTCTGCTGGGGATCCACGATCAGTATCTGAAGCCCCTCAATGTCCACAGGTGGCGTTTCAGTACGCCCCACTTCAAAGGGAAGCGTGAAGAAAAAACGACTTCCGACGCCTTCATCACTTTCCGCTTCTAACGTACCATCCATTAACTCTATCAGACGACTGGAAATGCTCAACCCCAATCCTGTGCCGCCGTAGCGCCTGGTGATGGAGGCATCTGCCTGGGTAAAGGGGACGAACAATTCATCCAGCTTTTCAGGTTTCATTCCCACACCGGAGTCCTGGACGGCAAAGGTAAGATTTACCCGATTATCGCCGACCGCAACGCTGTTTACCCAGATTTTAACGAATCCCTGTTCAGTGAACTTCGCGGCATTTCCCGCCAGATTGATAAGTACCTGCTCCAGGCGTAACGGGTCACCTTTCAATCGCCTTGGAACGCTGCGATGAAGACCTGCTGTTAATTCCACATCACTGCCATATACTCTCATTTCAGTGACATAAAGAACATTGTCAAGGATATCGCACAGGTTAAAATCGATATTTTCCAGTTCCATCTTGCCGGCTTCAACCTTGGAAAAGTCTAAAATATCATTCAATATACCCAGAAGAGATTTTGCGGCCCGATGGGATTTGGTCAGATAGTCTCGCTGCTGCGCTGTCAAATTTGTGCCAAGGGTAAGATGCGTCATGCCAAGGATGGCATTCATTGGTGTACGAATCTCATGACTCATGTTGGCAAGAAAATCACTTTTTGCCTGATTGGCCTGCAACATTGCCTGTTCAGCCTCTTTACGTATGCTGATATCGATGAAACACTCAAGCAGTTTGCTTTTGCCCTGTATCATCACTTTGCGCACTGTTTTCAGAACGGGTACCGGATTACTTCCCGCACGCAGAATCACCCTGTCAGAGCTGTCAATTTCCTGATTCAAATCAGAAATGGGGCAACGGTTGAGTTCGGCAGGACAGATGAATTTATGACAGACGTTGCCCGTAATTTTTTCTGCAGATACCCCCAAAACTTCGGCTGCCGCTGGATTGACATGTTCAATCACTTTGGTCTTTTCATCAATAATGACCATGGCCACCGGCATACTCTCCATAAGGGTGCGCTGCACCAGCTCATTCTCCAGCAGTTGCGCTTCTATTTTTTTACGATCGGAAACATCATGGAAAGCAACAACCAGTCCAGCGGGTTGGCCATCTTCAATAATACTTCGACAGGAGACTTCCACCTCGACAAACTGCCCTGCTTTAGTTAAAAAGATTTCCTCGCCGTCGTATCCTTCTCCGTTAACAGCAGGCTGATGAATGGGGCAACAATCCAACTTCTGTTGATTCTTCTGATGGTGATGAAACAGATCATGGGCAAACTGACCAAGCAATTCTTCTTCCGTGTAGCCCAGTAAATGCGTAACTGCCGTATTCACCCACACAATGACCCCTTTTACATCCTGAAGATAAACCCCTTCTGCCAGCGTATTGGTGATCGCGAACAGATTTTCTTTTTCGCGAATCAATGCATTGCTTTGAATGCGTAATTTGAGGAGAAGGACAAAGAACGCTGTCAGCATGATCAGAACACAAATATACCAGAGTAAGTATTCCCAGCGATTCTGCTGGGGAAAAAAATCCCTGGAATAGGAGATCAGATATCCGGTAAATAGATTCTGTACGTTGGATATGGGCAATAAACAGACGGTATAATAGATGTTGCCCACGTTTTTGTTCAGTGTTATATCTTCTTCTTTATCCATGCGCCGTTGCACAGATGGGTCTGTCCGCAGGCGTTTATTCAACGTATTGATATCAGCCGGCAAGGGTTTGGGACTTTCGGGCAGTATGGCATTGATATCCACCTGCAGGTATTTGGGGTGGATATGGGCTTGGGTATAAAGCCACCGCTGTTGTTTAAAAAGGTATTCTTCCGCCCTCTCTTTTTGTAAGATAAAGGCATACTCACGTTCAGGATCCAATTCCTTAAGAGAATCAATAATAGAGCGCGCCGACACTGCCACTTCCACTCCGCCAATGCAAACGCCCTCATAAAAAATAGGAAAGGCGTAACTAAAGGAGGCCCGCATTCGTCCGCCTTCAAATCCCTCGACAACACGATGTTCCTGGATACTTTTTCCAATTACGGGATGCGCTTTGACCAGAGAGTCTCCATACTGTTCCGGCTGATGAAAACGCAGAAAACTTTTGCCGTCATGGGTATAAAACTGCAGCTGCATCAAATTGGCGTTTCGCATTCGCTCATAAACAGGATACAGCATTCGATACAGGTGGCCACGCAGTCTGCCTGTTTCCTTTGGGGATGCATTGATACTGCTGTTAAGTAACGTCTGTACCTCTGGCGTGTTCAGGGAATTATAAAAAAAACTCTCCATGGCAAGGCGGTACATCTGCAGGCTGGAATTAAACCCTGTATCAAGAATCACCTGATATTCGGTAAAATGACTGTTTTCTTTTACCTTCCAGCTTTTATACAAAAGCAAAGTGACCAGCAGACTGATGACAAGATAAACAATAAACAGAGTAATAAAACTTTGCTTGGCCTTGTATTTTTGTATCATCGACAATTATCTTTCTTTGGAATGACGACATCTCCCAGAAGACGGCGAATGATATCGTACTGTTTGTCGGTTGCAGGTACTGCGCCGTTCGCTAATTTATTTCCCCAGGCAGACAACATTTCCCGGTCTTTACCATCCGGTTGAAGTGCGTCAAATGACTTGCGGATTGTTTCAGCCGTTTCAGGATCAACAGTGGTACTGTTGCTTACCAGCGCAAAGCCGGGAAAAATATCTGTTTCTTCCAATATTTTCAACCCAAGATGTTCATATTTATGGGCAATTTCCGTTTTTACGCCCCCAATATCAAATTCGGAACGTACGATCGCCAGCGCAACAGCATCATGCCGTCCCAGATAACAATATCGATTTTTTTCAAGATGAGAGCCATATTTTTCAAGAAGTCCATTGACAGACAGATAGCCGCAAGTTGAAAGTGGCTGAGTGAGAGCAACCCTTTTTCCTTTAATTGCGGATAATTGCAATTGATTTTCCGGCAGAGTGATTAAGGAGCAAGTGTAACCGCTCTTTCCCGAAATTTCCCGAAAGGTTACCAGCGGTTCAGCATCAGGATACTTACCTCGTAATTCGACATAGGGTAATGGACCCAGATACGCCAGATCAATACCACCACTTATAAAGTTATCGAGCAAGCAATCATAGTTATCAAAATATTTGAAAACGACTTTTCGTCCTGTTATGTTCTCCAGATATACCCGTAGGGGTTCAAACTGTTTGTATACAGCCTCACGATTTTCCATTGGTAAGGGGGCAAAGTGCAAAACAGGTTGTTCTGTGACCCTGTTATCTGATGTTTCTGCCACTGCAATGCCGAAAAACAAGAGCAACGACAGGCAGCAAAACCAAACATATTTTACCATTTCTATTCTCCAACAATTTGAATATTCTTTTTTTGATATGAAACACCGTTCGAAGACAGAAAGATTAGGCCCATGATCAGAATAAAACCTCCCATCTACTTGTCTTTTAAGTCGCCCCCGGCGTTACGCCAACGGACACATATATCGAATATGCGTCCATTGGCGTGCCCTGATGGCGATTTAAAATCCGGCGCAGCTTTGGGAGCTTTAATTCTGACCATGGGCCTTAAGTTCCGAAGTTCCGGTTTCATTTTTGTTGAGGCTGGAGGCGACCTTCCCCAACCATGCGGGTTGATATCTATGCGACATACATATTATTTTTTAAAATTGTACTTAAAAGACTCTCAAACAAGATCAGAGTTGTTTATTGTAGTGCTTGTATCGGCCGCAACCACCGAAAAATTGAGCAGACATACAAATAGGCAGTGCCTTATGCCAAGCAAGGTATAACAAAAGTTGAACAGATACTCAAGCGCCTGGTTGGGGAGTTGCCGCATTTCAGGACAAAAAGCAGCCAGGGTTGATCCGCTGGAAGCGTTGCGGGCAAAGTGATATAAATAAGCCGGAGATGAGTTCATCTTTACAAACCTTTGGCCTGCACTTATATTAAGCCTTACTTAAATTTTAAAACCAGCCTAATACTGCACAAGGAGCTTTCAGGTGAAACAGATCTTAGTACTGGCCTCAACCAATAAAAATAAAACAAAAGAATTAAAGGAAAGGTTGCAAGGCTATCCGGTTGATATAAAAAACCTGTCCGATTTCGGGAGCATCCCCGAGGTGATAGAGGACGGGGAGACCTTTGATGATAATGCCTATAAAAAAGCGTCGTTTACGGCCAGAATTCTGGGATATCCGTCCCTGGCGGACGACTCAGGGCTTTGCGTGGCGGCACTGGATGGCGCACCCGGCGTATATTCAGCCCGTTATGCTGGAGAAGATGCCACGGACCAGGACAATGTGAATAAACTTCTGGCGACCATGAAAAATGAAGAAAACCGCAAAGCCGCCTTTGAATGTGTGATCTCCATTGCGGTTCCCACGGGTGCCGCGTTGACCTATGAAGGCCGCTGCGAAGGGGTACTCACCCGGGAACCTGTGGGAAACAACGGGTTTGGTTATGATCCGCTGTTCTTTTTCCCTGAATTGGATAAAACCTTCGCCCAGTTATCCATGGCGGAGAAGGCACAGGTCAGCCACAGGGGAAAGGCGTTGCAGGAAATCACCCAGGAGATGGACAAGATCCTGGACTGGATAGATATTCAAATGTCCAGGATCAGTACCCAAATGGGCGAAAATTGATCATTTTGACCATGGGCCTTAGTGTTTGTTAGACAGGCTGTTGCGTAAAGGAGAAGACAATGGACACATTCAAAACACTGGTAAAATCCAACCGCTCCTGCAGACGGTTTGACAATACGTTTGCCCTGGATACCCAGACCTTGACCGAACTTGTGGAGCTGGCCCGCTATACCGCTTCTGCGGCCAACAACCAGCCCCTGAAATATATTATTTCCAGCACCCGGGAACAAAATGATCAGATATTTTCCTGCCTGGCTTGGGCGGGGTATCTCAAAGACTGGAATGGCCCGGAACCCGGGGAACAGCCCACAGGTTATATTGTGATCCTGGGGGATACCACCATTTCAAATAATTTCTGGTGTGACCACGGCATTGCGGCCCAGACCATACTGCTCGGGGCCCGGGCAAAGGGGCTGGCCGGATGTATGTTTGCCGCCATTAATATCAAAAAACTTAAACGTCTGCTTGGCATCGGTGATCACCTGGAGGTCAAGCTGGTCATCGCACTTGGCAAACCCGTGGAAAAAGCGTGCATTGATGATCTGGATGAGGGTGGCGATATCCGGTACTTCCGGGATGAAAATCAGGTTCACCACGTTCCCAAGCGCAAGCTTGAAGATCTCATTCTGAAAGCCTGGTAACTGGTTATGACCGAAAATTATCAACTGGCCAATAAAGCCAGAAAAGAACTAAAGTTACAAAAACTGCGCCGGGAGATTCTTGTCAGCCATGGTGCCAAAGCCCTTGATATGATCTTGGAGTCCGCCTCCCCTGCCACCTTGATTCAGTCTTTTCCGGATCAGGATCTGTACTACCTGATGTATAAAATCGGGGTCCATGATTTCGTTCCGGTTCTGGCCCTGGCTGCATCCAGCCAGTGGGAGTATATCCTTGATGTGGAGGTCTGGGATGATGACCGGCTCAACACCCATATGATGACCCAGGTGTTTTCCCTGTTGTTTAAAGCCGATCCCCAACGGCTTCTGCGCTGGACCATCATGGAAAAACCTGATTTTGTGGAATATTATCTGTCGCAGAAAATGTCTGTTGTGATCCGGGAACACGATGAACCGCCGCCCGAAGATTTTGACGATTACATCACCCTGGATGATAAATTTTATTTCAGGTTTCCAGGCAGTCCATCTGTGGCAGATGAAGATCCTGACACAGAAATGTTACCCCAGGATGTCCCCCGGGAAGATGATCTGCCCGATGATGCGCCGGAATTAATCGAACAGATGTTAAAAACCCTTGCCGCCATGGACCTGTCGGTTTTTCACGGCCTGCTCCTTGAAACCCTAAGCCTTCTGCCTGCCGAAGCAGAGGAGGAACAGTTCCGGCAAAAAAACATCAGGCTTGCGGAAAAAGGTTTTTTACCGGCCCATGAGGCCGTTGGTATTTACCAGCCGATCCCCGGAAAAAATTTAACCCCCAGACCCGCCCCCCCCCTTACCCTCCATACACTTGATCCAGATATTCCCACGCCACCCATGTTTTTTACCCAGTTTTTAACAGATGACAACCTGTTTGCAAAAGCTTTGGCGCAAATCAATGCCCAAGGGGGGATACCGGACCTTGACAGCGAGCTTGCCGCCCTGATCAACAAGATCATCAGTGCAGACCGAATCAAAATCAAAAACCGGGAATCCATTGAAAAGACCCTTGAAAAAACCATGTCAACCCTAAGCCTGGGCCTTGATATACTTATGGAAGGGGCCAAGGCCGGTGTAGAGATTGCTGGGGATCTGATCAGAACATATTTTCTTGAAGATATTTTCAGAACCGGGGCCCGGGAAGGTGCAAGGCTGCAGGCCATGACGCGCAAATGGCATGAGACAAGCTTTATCAGGGCAAAAAACCTGCCCTTAAGTTTTCTCGGGGAAGGGTATCTGGGCATTATTGGAGGATTGATGGTTCAACGCCCCATGTTTTTTGCCAACTATGCCGACAAGGTCTTGTACCGGAATTTTGCCAGCCTTTCCGACATCAGGGCCACCCAGCGGCAACTGGATGAAATCATTGACCTGGATCAATTTCTCAACCGCCTGGATGCGGACATCTCCACCTTCAGTTATGGCGTGCTCACATATAAAAGCATGATCCTGACCCTGTGGGTCCGAGACCGTTTGGGGCTGAACAGGTCAACTCCATTGAGCCTTGCACCCATTGAAGTTGCGGGATTCAAAGATTTTTTTGCCCAGCTTTTCAGCCCGGATGGGACCATCGGCGACACCCAGGCAAAGGATTTTGGCGTATGGGCAGCCCAGGCATCTGGTATGCCCCAGGCAGATCTACCCACAACGCTGCAGGGCATTTTGTACAGGCTTTTACGGGAACTGGAGTCGGAATATGGCCATATCCGGACCCATAACCTGGATCCGCGATTTATGCCTATGTTTCTTCTGGCAGGACAGGCGCAATAAGTCTTGGAGCCTGTTTGATAACAGGCTCTTATTTCCCAGGTTCAAAACTATATCCCACGGACCTGCGGCTTTTAAAATAGACCGGGGACTTGGGGTTGGGCTCAAAATATTTTCTGAATCTGACAATGAAGTTGTCCACAGTCCTGGTGGAGGTGTCCCTGGCATATCCCCACCCGGCTTTAAGAAGACTTTTCCGGGACAGGGGCTTTCCCTGGTGGGCGATGAAAATGCGAAGCAAGGTGATTTCCTGCTCGGTCAGGACCACTTCACCCGCTGCGCACCTGGCCGTGGATGTCACAAAATCAATGTGGTTTGCCCCAAAAGTATAGGCGGTTCCTTCAAACAAAGAATAGTCTGATTTTTTCTTCTCTTTTCCAGGCTGTCTGTACCACTCTTTGCGTTTTACAAGCCGCTCCACACGCAACAGGAATTCTTCCAGATCAAAAGGTTTGGACAGGTAATCATCCACCCCGTATTTTAATCCCCGGACTTTATCCTGGGTGTCGCCTCTGGCCGATAAAATCAGCACAGGTATTTTTTCATCCTCCCGGCGGATGGTCTGGAGAATGGAAAACCCGTCAATCATGGGCAGCATAATATCCAGAACAATAAGATCAGGATGCCAGGCACGCCATTTTTCAAGACCTTCAATGCCGTCAACAGCCACGTTGGCCTCATATCCCTGAAGGGTGAGGTTCAGCTTGAGCCCTTCGGCAATATGGGATTCATCCTCTATAATCAGAATACGTTTTTTTTCAGCCGTTTCCATAACGCTTTATCTCTAACACCGGCAATGCTTGCCCTTGGGATAGTAATGGTGAATTTGGCGCCTTTTCCCTTACCTTCACTGGAAACAGAGACACGCCAGCCGTGAATGGCAGCAATACTTGATACAAGATACAACCCAAGACCGGAGCCTGTATTTGCCTGGTTACTATTCCTGTCCCCCTGATAAAATTTTCGAAAAATCTTTTTTGCATCTGCTTTATCCACACCAATACCGTTATCAATAAAGTCTATGGTCACTTTCTGCAAGTAACTTTTAAATAAAATGGTCAGACTCGGTGTGGCTGATTCATTGTAACGCAGGGCATTTGAAAAAATATTGGTCAGCAGAATATCCAATAAAAAGGCGTTGACCGGATACTCGAATTTTCTGCCTGATGGATTTTCGATCTTTATGTCAAGGTTCCTGAACAGGGATGCATTTTTCCGGCAGAAATGGGTTAAAACCACCACAAGGCTCTCCCGGGTCACCTTTGATCCGAAATTCTGGCTCTCTATACGTGCCAGATTAAGAATCCGGTCTATGTTCTCTGTGAGCCGGTCAATATCCTTGAGCATATCCGTACTGTATTTTTTTACATCCCCAGGGTCCATGGGATGACGAATAAAAGTTTCAAGATAAAGACGAAGGGAGGTGACAGGAGTTTTCAGTTCGTGGGTAAAATTATAAATAAAATTATGCTGGAGCCGGAACAGGTTCACGGTTTTCTGGTAATAGAAAAAGGCTAAAAAAATGCCGGTCAGAACCACGAAGATCAAAAGACTTAAAACAAGTATCGTCATACCTGTTTTGGAGGGAAAAATGACCTGGGGCGCAATATTGAACTTGAGCATCACCACCTCAAGGGCAGAACGGATCTCCATATAAAGGCTGACCGTGAGGACCAGAAAGGTGGCCAGGGCAAAAATGGAACAGGCAAAAATAAACACTGGGTGGAGATACCACCGAGAGGGGTTCAGAATTTGCATTGATCAATATTTCTCAGTATAGGATGCACCTTTTACAACTTTTGCGCAAAGCAAAAACACTCTATTTTTTTATTTCATTATCAAGAATCCTGTCAGGATGCCACCTAAATAAAAGTTCTTTTTTCTCTTTTTAAGCTCAGAAACCGAAGCTTTTTCAAAAAGCCCAAGAGTTTTCCTTGCCGCTTGTATTTCATCAAAAAATGACAAAAGAAACCACCTTATACCAATGCTTTAATTGTTGTAAATCCACCACTTCCATATCCTTCTAAAACCTCGCTGCTGCTTTTTATAATTGTCTGCCTGAACTCAACACCACAAAATCCGGCAAGATCCAAAAGCTCTCGTACTTCTGGGACAAGAATAAAACACAGCATCCCTGTAAAAAGGATTTTCTTTCTCTTTTTTCTATTGTGTTTTTTCCATATCAGCTCTTTCAATTTCCTTAAACCCTGCTCTTCAAGATTTTCAGAACCAAAGCTTGTAAATACAGTAACCCCAGGAAGGCTTATCTTACCGTCAGCATTACCTGAAGCAGCAGACAATGAATCTGCTTTGCAAAAAACTAACCGGACATCACTGATGTATGTAGACAATTCTATGAATATTGGTAAAAATCTCATAGCCAAAAAATTTTTTCAAGGAGAGGATCATTTACTGATATTCTTTTTTAATATTTTGCTATAAATGTATTAAACCTGAGTTATCGGCATAAAAATTGCCTTTTAAAATATAATATATTGATATTTAAATATAAAATTTATATAGTGGCGTTGAAAAATATTCACTTCGAAGGTGAAAACCGATGCCGGCCACTATTTATATTCAATTGCTTTATGGTCATTCAACCTTTATAATGTGTCAAATTTAAACAAATTGGCCTTATGCTGGATATCAAGCACGGGATTGATTTTAATGCTTTTGTTTTTCCCCCTGTGGTGAACCGCCGGCCGGCTTGCGCTTTTGTCCGCCGCATTAAAGGAAAACGGTATTGACTGCAAATGTGATGATGCCAAAGGCCTTGTGACCCATGAATTTTACCATGGAGACCTCTCCTTATATCTTATTTTGAACACCCCTTGGGCTGGATCCGCCGCAATGTAACGTCCTTTATTGATAAAGAATTTAAAAAACAGCTGGGGGTAGGGTCCAGATTCAGGAAAAATCCGGCTTTTTTTTCATCCAACCATGCCATGTTTTTTAATTTAAGAAAGGGTTTCCCATGACCACATGCCATGTTTTTTCCACAGGCAATGAGGTGCTGTTTGGCGATATTGTAGACACCAACAGCGCATTTTTATGCCGGCAGCTTAAACGTTCAGGTGTAACCGTCATCAAGACAAGTGCTGTGCGCGATGACATGACAGCGCTTGTCAGCGAGATAAAAAGCATTGCATCCGCCGCAGATGTCTGTGTGATGACCGGCGGCCTTGGACCCACGTCTGATGATTTAACCGCCCAGGCCTTGGCTAAGGCTGCCGGGGTGAATATTAAGTTGGATAGCCCAGCCTTAAATTCCATGAAAAAGTATTTTGATAAACGTCAATTAACGCTTACATCAGCCAATGAAAAACAAGCCATGCTGCCTGAAGGCGCAAGGTTTATGGAAAATCGTCACGGCACTGCTCCGGGGTTTTCCATGACCATCGGCAATTGCCGTTTTTTTTGTATGCCTGGTGTGTCCAAAGAAATGAAGCAGATGTTTGAATTGAACGTCAGACCCCAGTTAAATGAAATCACCGGGCATGCCGGTGAAATCCAGGTTATCAGCCTGATGGTGTTCGATATGCCTGAATCCGGGGTAGAAAAGGCGCTTTCCGGTTTCAGTGTGCAGTTTCCCGGGATTCATCTGGGGTTCCGGCTCAGATTTCCCATGGTTGAGGTAAAGCTATCCCGGCTCAAAGGGGTGATGTCCCATTCCCCAAAGGATCTGGACGGTGCCGCAGAGATGACCCAGGCAAAACAGTGGGTGATGGAAAGGATTGGTCCAAAGGTCATTTCAGACCAGGGCCTGACCCTGGCCCAGGAAGTGGGGCGGCTTCTGACATTGCGTGGGCAGACACTTAGTGTGGCTGAATCCTGCACCGGTGGACTGATTGCCCACCTGGTAACGGATGTGGCCGGTGCGTCGGATTATTTTTTATTTTCAGCCACCACCTATGCCAATTCAGCCAAAGAAGCCATTCTTAACGTATCTCGTAACACCTTGGAAACTAAAGGAGCGGTGGATGAAACCACTGCCCTTGAAATGGCAATTGGCGTCAGAACAGCCGGCAGATCAGACTGGGCTGTTTCTACAACGGGCATTGCAGGCCCAAGTGGCGGGACCGACGCCAAGCCTGTGGGAACCGTATGCATTGGGGTCGCAGGCCCGCTGGGATCCCATTCCCAAAGGTATATGCTGGACAGCGGTGATCGCGAACGCAACAAACAACGGTTTGCCGCCATGGCCCTTGAGATGCTGCGCAGGGAACTTGTGAAAATTTAAGAGATTGTTTGGTGATTAGGGAATCGAAGAGAAATCTCATGAAAATGAGAACCAATTTTGACAAATTTTATGTTAATAGCCGGACTATTGACATAAAATTTGGGGGAATTGGAGCCATTTTCATGGGATTGCAGCCGATTCATCAATTATCAAAAGGGCTCTTAAAAGGCTTAAGGGTCAGGTTTGACTCCCACAAAGGGAATACACCGGAAATGCTTAACAACAATGGGAGAAGCGCAACGAACCGCAGCCGAAACAATCTTGCCGGATTCGGGCCGCCATTGAAAAAATTGCCACATGGGATCGCACCGGCCTGTATCACTAAAAGTTATTTGTATTTCAGTTTTATTGGTATGAAAGGAAAAACTGTTTAAAGGTATGGTCAAGCCCTTGCCAACCGCCTTGATATAGGCCTCTTTCAGGGTCCAGATATCAAAAAACAGCTCTTTTTTTTCAGCGTCTGATGCCTTTGATACAAGTGCTGCTTCACAAGAAGAAAAAAATCGTTTGGCAATGGAAACCTTTGTGCGGCGCCCCGTATCCTCCACATCCACGCCCACGGCGCCATCACGGCACAGAGCACAGACTGCCGCACCGTGGCTGTGGGAAAGATTGAAATGAATATCCGGCAATTCAGTAAGAAAGGGTTTGCCGTATGCGTTGCTTGAAAAGCTAAGGGATTGCGGCTCCCGCCGGGTCGCCTGGGCGATCAAATACCGCACCAGGGCTTTGGATACCAAGCTCAAGCGCCGGTCTGATTGTTTGATATACCGGTCCGCCTTTTGGATTTCAGCAGGGCAAAGACACGCCCTGTATTGTTTTAAAAGACAGGGATCAGATATCTGATCTGCCCGGGTGTAGTACAGATGGATCTGCCCGGAATCCAGACTGGGCGGTGGTATCATACTGTGACCTGCTGCTAAAAAACAGGTTCAGGCACTGACACTGTCCGCTCCTTTTCAAGCCCCATGGCCTGGCCAAGCAACTGGGTCAGAAGTATAGCGGGTATGGGGGGTTCAGACCCCGATTTCAGGATAAGATCCCGGCCGTGTTCATATTGCATGTGGCAATAGTTGCATGCCGTGCAGATGATCTCCGCGCCTTCCTGTTTTGCTGTTTCATATTTTTCCAGAATAAATTTTCGGGCCAGGGCACTGTTTTTGTTCAGCAAAGGATTGCCGCAACACTCCAGGCGTTTAGACCAGTTTATGATGTCTGCCCCGGTTAGTGCCACGATCCGCTCAAATATTGTCGGTGCATCGGGGCGGTCATCCAACCCGGTAATGGCTGAGGGGCGCAGGGCATGGCAACCATAACTTACAGCCACTTTTGTCCCGTCAAGGGGACGGGCGATGCTTCGCTGGATAATGCCTGTGTCCACTTGTTGGTCCAGAAGGGTCAGCAGATGATGGATTTCAACGCCCCCACGATAGAACAGACCTTCTTTTTCCAGTATCCCATTGATCTTGACCTTTTTGCTGCGGTCATTTTGAAAATAATATTCCGCCTGTTTAAGGGAGCCGAAACAGCACTTGCACAGGGTCAGTACAGGCAGGTGATGAGCCTGGGCAATGGCCAGATTTCTTATGGCCAGTAAAAGATAGGCATCCAGATTTTTTTCTTTTACAGGGTATCCGCAGCAGCCGAATTGAAGTTCTTTGAGCCCAACATTGAGTCTGGATAAAACAGCTTTGGCAGAGGTTGAATGCCAGGGAATGTCAAATCCGGTTCTGCATCCTGAAAATAGTGCGTATTTCATATTCCAAACTCCTGGTGGTGCACTGTGTTTTTAAGTTGATAAAAAAGGTCCGTGATCCTGACCCCCTGGGGACAATTTTCCTGGCATTTATAGCAGGTCAGACAATCCCAGACAATGGAGGCCCCCTTTGCCAGATCGAATTGGCCCAGAACAAGGGCATGGATCACCTGGTGGGGGGCGGACCCAAATTCCTTGATATCTCCTGTCATCTCTACCACCGGGCATGAGTTGGTACAGGTCAGACAGGTATAGCATTGTGAAAACGCCCCGGCCCGAAAGGATTGTTTCAAGGACTCGACCACAGGGTTTTTCCCAGGCGCCATCACCATTGGAGGTTCAGGCCCAGCTTTTTTGAGCTTATGTTTTGTGTAACGATCTCTTTGCCTTATCCGGACAGCGGTATCCGGCAGGAACTCTTCTTCTTCCAGGCGCGTCCTGGTTTCTTTCCAGATATCCTGCAGGTCCAATCCGGCAGGACAGACCTGGGAACATTTGTTGCACATGGTGCAGGTAAAACTGCCCTGGGAAAAGGTATCCCTTACTTCTTTATCAATCGGGCGGCCCCATGTGGACTTCTGGATGTGGATGATACGTTCCGAGGGAAACACCCATGGGTTGTCAAAAATTTCATATAAAGGCCCCACCGCACAATGGCTGGTGCAGGTGCCGCACTGGGTGCAGGCAAAAATATCAAACGCCCGGCGGGTGGCCCTGTTCTCTTCGCGTTTTACCATCTGCCCTGATATACCTGAAATTATCAGGCTCACCGGGGTTGTCAGGATATGCAGGAACTTGCTGAAAGGCAGGTAGGCCAAGCCCAGAAAACAGCTTAAAAAGTGGATCTTGAATAACAGTAAATCCAGACGGTTTCTGTTGAAAAAATCGGCGACAGGGGTCATGGCAATGGAGACCGGATAGGAGACAAAAGCCCACCTTGGGTTGGCATGACAATCGGCACAATTGTTTTCATGGATCCCCCACCCTTCTTCCATAAGTTCCGGGGTCACCTCAATGGTCTCACCGGGGAAACGGACATTGAAATCTTCTTGCCAGACCGCCTTAAGAGCCGGAAGTTCCTCATCATCTACGTCGCCATATTCCTCCACCATCTCGTCAAACACACCGGAAGAGATGATCTTGGCGGCCTCCAGGCCAAAACCTGATATCATGATGAGCCCAAGCAGAACAATTGCCAGGTAATCGTGGCGTTTGGTGATCCGTTTTAAATGAGAAAGGGTTCTTCTGCGATATATGGCAATAGCCACACCCACGATTACCATGACACCGGTGATATTGCGAAGAACCATAAACGGATTCAAGGTGGACATGTAATTTGAAAAGACAACCTCGCTGACATAGGTCTCAAGGGCATGGAAAAAAAACAACCCTGCAAATCCCCAGTAAATACAGATGTGCATCATCCACTTCAGACGATCCTGATGCATCAGCGGCAATTGAAGTACAACATCCAGAATAATTGCCTTAAAAAGACGGAAAATCCGGACGGGTGAAACCAGGATGCCCAACGAGCCCAACAAAAAAACTTTCACGCGGTCTGCCGTAGTGAATTCGGCCCGGTCCGGTCCAATGTTTAACCGGAAAAATCCAATGATCCTGTAAATGATTCCAATGAGGAATATTGCCGAGGCAATGAAAAAACTCCAGGTATAAAGCACTGTTCCCATCCAAATTTTAAATTATCAACATACAAAATTAAAAGAAATATTCTCTATTATAACTGATCCGATATGTCAAATCTGTTTTTTGACGCCATAAGATCACGGTATCCTTGTCTAGGAAAGGAAGTTTTGAAAAATCAGCGTGAAAACTGTGCCTTTCCCGGGAATGGATTCAAAGTCAATCATACCGTCATAGGTGTCAACAATTCTGTGAATAATTGAAAGCCCAAGTCCTGTTCCATCACTTTTAGTGGTGAAAAATGGGTCAAAAATATGGGAGGCCTTTTTTTTGTCAATACCTATACCTGTATCCTCAATGGTCAGATAAATGCGTCTGTGTCTGGACGAATAGGAAGAAATTGTAATTTTTCCTTTCTCTTCAATGGATTCCGCTGCATTTTTTATCAGATTCCATAAAATCTGGTGTAGATGTACCATATCCATATACACATGCAGATCCTTTTCAAGCCGGGTAACCATATTGATTCTGCCATGCCAGTCCGGTGTGTTGTCAAACAGGATTTTTATATCATCAATTGCCGTAGAAAGGTCAATCCATTCTGCGTTGTTCCGGCAGGGCTTTGAAATCAGCCGGATATCGGTGGCGATCTGTCTGAGGCGATCTGTTTCCCTTAAAACAATCTGCATCAGTTTGTCATTTTCCCCTGTTGGCGCCATCTCTTCTCTTAACATCTGTATGGCGCCTGACAAAGACGCCAAAGGGTTTTTAACCTCATGGGCAATGCCTGAAACGATTTCATCCACTGCCGCCATTTTTTCCACACGCTTTAAATGTTCCTGGGCAATTTTAAGATCTTTTCTGGCTGTTTTAAGCTGCAAAGCCAGAATTCCGCTCAACGCTGCCGTTGCAAAACAAGCTGAGATGGTGATCACCATCCGGTACAGGACATGATGCTGGTCCACCACCAGGGCAAGGGTTTGGTTTTCCGAGCAAGGGGTAATGATTTTAAGATACTCAAGCTCAATGAGACATCCATATTGAATACTTGATGCCAAAGCCACTGAAAAGCTTCCCTGGGCAAGCAGCAGCATGGCGGCATAGATAATCACCAAAATATATAAAAATGTGAAAATACTATGGTAGCACCCAGTGACAAAAACAATGGCTGTGACGATAAACGTATCAATAAGAACCTGGGTATACGCAAGAAGATGCAGGTATTTTTTTTGGAAAAGCCAGGCAAAATAAATTAAAGACAGACCAAGAATGATGCCGGAAATTTTGTAAAGGGACCAAAAGGATTGATTCTTTTGTCCGGTCAGGCCGGTATCGGAAAAAAAGAGGGTGGAACATATCAGCACCAGGGCAAATACAGCCCTGGAAAGAACAACCCACTTGATCTGAGTGAACAGTTCCCTGGTCCGTTGGCCTAAGAAATCCGGGTTATCCAACTGCACTGGCCATTGAGAAAATCGGCAGATACATGGCAATAACCAGACCGCCGACCACAATACCTAAAAAGACAAGCATGAAAGGCTCAATCATGTCTGTCAGGTTTTTTACGGCCTGGTCTACTTCATCATCATAAAAATCTGCGATTTTAGTCATCATTACATCCAAGGCACCTGTGGATTCACCCACTGAGATCATTGAGCAGACCATGGATGGAAACACCCCGCTCTCCAGCAAAGGATCTGCCATGGACCGGCCTTCTGAAATGCCTGCCTTGACATCTGATATGGCAAATTCAATGATTTTATTGCCCGCGGTTTTCCCCACAATGTCCAGGGCTTCAAGAATAGATACCCCGGACGAAATCATGGTCGCTGTGGTGCGGGTAAACTTTGCCACGGCCACCTTTCGGATCAAAATGCCCACCACAGGCAGACGTAAAAACAGATCATCAAAAAAAATTCGCCCCTTTTTTGATTTATACGTTAGTCTGAAAAGGGAAACGGCACCAATCAATCCCAGGATCATCCATACTATTTGTCCCATCACAAAATTACTTAGCGCTACAACCATCTGGGTGGGGGCAGGCAGTGCCGACCCCATGTCGGTAAACATTTTTTCAAATACTGGTATAACAAAAACAAGGATAACGCCCACCACGATAACCGCCACACCCAAGGTAATCCCCGGATAGGTCATGGCGCCTTTGACCTGCTTTTTGAGTTTTGCCATTTTTTCGGCATAGGCTGATAAACGCTGTAAAATGACATCAAGGATACCGCCAACCTCCCCGGCGGAGATCATGTTAATGAAAAGTTCGTTAAAGGTTTTGGGGTATTTTTTCAGTGCATCGGCAAAGGTCTCTCCGGATTCAACAGACTCTTTAATATGCTTAAGCTGCTTTTTAAATGTGGGATTTTCCTGCTGAGAATACAAAATCTCCAGGCATTGCAGAAGGGGTAACCCCGCATCAATCATGGTGGAAAACTGTCGTGCAAAAATGATGACGTCGCTATCCTTTACCTTAGGCTGTAGAAAGGAGATGTTCTCAAACAGGTCTTTGGGTTTTTTCCTGACTCTTATCGGGGTTATTTTGCGGCGTTCCAGAGAGGTTCTGACCTGTTCCGGTGTCTCAGCTTCCATCTCCCCCTTAATTTTTCTGCCTTTGGGGTTCTTTCCCTTCCACTCAAAAATGACTGCCATGATCATTCCTTCATATCTTTAATAATTAATGATAGTGGCCGTTCAGTGCCGACCATTATTTTGCAATGTAAATCCAGGGATTGTCAGAATATTGTAAATTTGACAGATATATACTATATAAATTTGCAAACTGCATTTCAACAGGAGTTATTCAGTGCCGCAAAAAAAACAGGAAATTTCCCCCAAAACAGTCATAACCAGCCATGTAAATTCTGATTTTGATGCCATTGGGACCATGCTTGCCGCACAAAAGCTGTACCCGGAAAGTGTGATTATTTTCCCCGAATCCCAGGAAAAAAACCTCAGGGATTTTTTCATTCACTCCATGGGATATCTGTTTAATATGGCAAACCCTGCCAGCATTGACTTTTCCGGAACCCAACGGCTGGTTATTGTTAACACCCGGCAGAAAAGCCGCTTGTCCGGTATTGAACCGCTTTGGGAAAAACCGGATCTTATCATTGACATTTACGATCACCACCCCTGTTTTCCTGACGAAATCAAAGGCAGTAATACCCTGTCAAAGCCCTATGGGGCCACCACCACCATCATGTGTGAACTTCTTCGCGAAAAAAAAATCAATATCAGCAGTGATGAAGCCACGGTGATGGCCCTTGGAATTTACGAAGATACCGGCAGTTTTACCTACACCTCTACCACCCGGGCCGATTTTGAACAGGCAGGCTTTCTGATCTCCTGTGGCGCGTGTCTGTCCACCATTTCAAGCCTTGTAGTCAAGGAGATGAAGACCGAACAGGTCACCTGGCTCAATGAATTGATTAATGAAATGACAACCATTGCCGTTAAAGGCATTCAGGTCCATCTATCCGCCATTGCTGCATCCCATTACATTCCGGATCTTGCCTCCATTGTGCAGAAAATTGTCAGAATGGAAAATCTGGACTGTTTTTTCGCGCTAGTGCTCATGGGATCCAAGGTGCATGTCATTGCCCAAAACCGCCTGTATGAACTGGATGTGGGTAAAATACTGAGTCCCCTGGGTGGGGAAGGCCACCTGTATGCGGCATCTGCCAAGGTGGAAAACCAGACACTTCCCCAGGTTGAAATGCGTTTAATCGAGCTTATCGAACAGCAGATCGGACAGGTCCGTGTGGCCAAAAAATTAATGTCCAGCCCGGCCATCACCATCAGCGTCGATGAATCGTGTCTGGATGCCGCCCAAAAGATGACCCGCTACAATGTGAACACCCTGCTTGTCCTTGACGCAAACACCCATGAATATTTAGGCTATATCACCCGTGATATAGCCGAAAAGACAGTATATCATAAACTTGGGGATCAGCCTGTTATCCATTATTTTCGACCTGATGACTCAAGTGTAAGTCTGTCCTGTGATATGGCTGAAATTGAACAAAAAATTATTGATTTAAAAAAGCGGGTCATTCCGGTAATAGAAAACCGGATACTTTCCGGCGTTATTACACGTACCGACCTTTTAAATTTTCTGGTGGAACATAACCGGGAGGTTGTCCGAAGCGAGAAAACAGAAGTGTCCGGCCTGAAGCCCCGGAAAAAATATGTGGGTAATCTTTTGAAAAGCCGTTTGGACGAACGTATACTCACATTGCTTTGCGATATTGGCAATGCCGGAGACACCCTTGGTGTGGAGGTCTTTGTTGTGGGCGGGTTTGTCCGGGACCTGATGCTGGAGCAACCCATTGAAGATGTGGATGTGGTGGTGGAGGGAGACGGCATTGGCTTTGCCCGTTATTTTGCGTCAATGCATGATTGCAGATCCCACCAACACCGCAAATTTAACACCGCAGTCATTATTTTTGAGGATGGGTTTAAGGTTGACGTGGCCTCAGCCCGGCTTGAATATTATGCAACCCCTGCTGCACTGCCGGAGGTGGAGAACTCTTCCATCAAGCGGGATCTTGCCAGAAGGGATTTTACAATCAACACCCTGGCCATTTCCCTGAACACGGACACCTTTGGCACACTCATCGACTATTTTGGCGGTGTCAGGGATGTTAAAGATAAAATCGTCCGGATTATCCATAATTTAAGCTTTATTGAAGACCCCACCCGGATTTTCAGAGCCATCAAATTCTCCAACCGGTTTGGATTCAGAATTGGAAAAGTAACTTCCAAGCTTATCAAAAACGCCTTGCATGTCGGTGCCGTCAAACATTTAAGCGGACTGCGGGTACTTTCGGAACTTAAACAGATTTTCGGCGAAGACAATCCTGTGCCCGCGGTGCAGACCATGGCGGATTACGGCCTGGACAGGGTGATCCATCATGATCTAAGATTCACTGATACCACCCGTGCTCTGTTTGAATCCGTAGGTAAAACCCTGGCATGGCATGATCTTTTGTACGCAGATGATGATTATCCAAGATGGTCGGTCTACTTCATGGCATGGCTCCACGGGCACTCCTTTACAGTGAGTACCCAGATCGCGGACCGGTTGATGTTCCCCTTAAAGGAAAGGGAATTACTGCTTAGACAGCGCATCAAGGCAGCAAAAAGGATCCGGCTTATTGAGAAAAACTATCCGGTCTCAAATCAGCAGATGTACTGGTGGCTGATCCATTTTAAAACCGAATGCCTTTTGTTTATGCTGGCATTGACTAAAAATGAACCGGTGCGCCAAGCGATCTCCCATTTTTATACACACCAGCGAAAGATTAAACCTTTAATGGGAGGAAAAGATATTAAAGCCCTGGGTATAAAGCCCGGACCGGTTTATACTACGATTCTTAATAAAATTATTGAAGAAAAGCTGGATGGTAAATTAAATACCATGGCAGAGGAAATTGAATTTGCCAAGCATTACGCCTTTGAGAACAAGTTGATTTGAACGGTCATGTAAAATTGATTTCATGGAATGTGAACGGGCTTCGAGCTGTTTTGAAAAAGGACTTTTTTGATTCCGTAACCGGCATGGACCCTGATATTCTTATGCTCCAGGAGACAAAGCTTCAAGAGAATCAACGCAGTGATCAGATGATTCAGTTTGGTGACTATGAAAGTTTCTGGAATTATTCAACTGTTAAAAAGGGCTATTCCGGTGTGGTCTCCTACACGCGACTCGTTCCGGATGCTGTGACTACACAGTTTGGAATGCCCGAATATGACGGTGAAGGCCGGATAATAAGAATGGATTTTGAAGCGTTTGTTTTGTTTAACATCTATTTTCCCAACGGCCAGATGAGCGATGAAAGACTTGCCTATAAATTAGCATTTTATGACTGGTTTCTTGATTATGCTCAAGAATTAAGAGAGCAAGGAAAATCAATCATCGTCACCGGTGACTTTAATACAGCCCATAACGAAATTGATTTGAAAAATCCTGGTCCTAACTCAAAACGGTCCGGATTCTTGCGGATTGAGCGAGATATACTGGATAAAATGGTGGATATGGGCTATGTGGACACGTTCCGTCATTTTTACCCGGAAGTTGTGAAATATTCGTGGTGGTCCTATCGCTTTAATGCAAGAAAAAATAATGCAGGGTGGCGTATTGACTACTTTTTTGTCACCCGTGATCTCATTGAAAATGGTGTTGTCAAAGACGCATTTATTGACAATGAAATCTTTGGCTCTGATCACTGCCCGGTTGGATTAGTGATTGAAATATAAGGATCTCCGAACGTTTAAGGCGCAATGGAAGAAATAAGGCCCATGGTCAAAATAAAATCACCCATCTGCTTGTCTTTTAAGCTCCCCCCGGCGTTACGCCAATGGAGACATAGATCAAATACGCGTCCATTGTCCTGCCTTGAGGGCGATTTAAAATCCGGCGCATCTTTGGCAGATTGAATTCTGACCATGGGCGAGAGCCGCTAAACGATCTTTTCTGGGGGCCTTCTTTCCGGGACATATTCAGGAATCATTTCAAGGCAGTTGACTTTTTCCGAAACATAAAGCCCGCAATAACAGGTTCCAAATTCCTTCATATCGGGTTCACGGTACGCGCAGGGACAGATAATGTCCTTGTCATACTCACTGTCTCCGCTGGCCAGACGGCAGGGACAGGCCATATACCCGTATCTTTTCTTATTGAGTAGCAGGCTTTCCAGCAATTCAAATACCAGATCCTCATCCTTGTTAAAATAAGCCCCTTTTTTTTCCTGTGATTTTTTCAGTGTCTTATAAAACTGTTCTAAGTTCATTCAGTTATTCCCAATGCTTTTTTTATATCGTTTTGTTTGTTTCCGACAATTATGATCTCTTCATTGATTGCAATCGTGGGAAAAGAACACCTTGGGTTCAATCTTTTGATTTCCTTGATAACTTCCTGGCGCTCATCCCCTTTAAAATCGTCAACCTGTATGTATTCATAATCAATATTGTGTCTGTCTAACAGTTTTCTGCAGGCCCTGCAATGGCTGCATGTACTTAGTCCGAATAACTTGGGGATACAATTGCTCATTTATATTTTCCTCCTTAACTACTTTGATTTATTTTGTGTCTTGTTACAAAGTTAAAATCTCTTTCCGTAATTATCAAATAATAAAAACTTTTAATTTCAGGGATCAGAAACTAAGAGAATTCAGGGTGAGTTGCCTGGGACAGCAGTAACTTCTCAATAAGTCCGGGTAAAAAGACAAAGGTCAACCAAATTCAGTTGCAGTTAAACAGCCAAATCAAGAGCTTTGTTGATGATGAGATCACTCAGAAAAGGAATTTCATTCAAGCCGGATAATCGATCTTTAATATAATCCCAAAAAGAGACTTTGAGCTTGCGA
>PDWI01002707.1_pt1 | contig 26215 bp, 23 predicted proteins | sample 1430891 | NCBI WGS metagenome assembly PDWI01 (sample SAMN01162508, study PRJNA174530) | Oral metagenome, whole genome shotgun sequencing project. | biome: Marine environment; feature: Marine mammal; material: Swab sample of the gingival sulcus; isolation source: swab sample of gingival sulcus...
TAAGCAGCTTTTATGCGAATAAGCTGAGTTCTTTAGGTTGGTCGTTTGCTGGTGAAGCGCCGTTGACTATCCACAAGGAAACTATCGGAAAAAATATTCATTGGAAAAAAGATCAGTATCACATTGAAATACATTTGTATGACTCGGATGAGCCAGATGACAACCGATATTCCATAGCAATTAGCTGGCATTTATGGGACTAAGCGAGGAGAAATAAGGAAATTTATCAGTCAACATTATTTAACCCTCAACCTCAATGCCATGTTTACGCAACCAGCTCGGTACCCATTGTCTTTTCTGCTTTCCTTTATCTGTCATGACATCTTCAGGCATTCTAAAAAAAGATGACTGAAATGTTTTACCTTGGTTATTTTTAATATTAGGGTTGGCACCCATTTCTAATAGCTTTATAACTGATGATGCATTACGGGTTGAGGCTGCATGATGTAACACCGAGTCACCCATAACATCCTGAGAATTAATATCAGCACCAGCATCAATCAAGCGGTCAAATTGCAAATGACTTTGTTCACCAACAGCATCAAATAATGGTGTTTCTCCTCCTTGCGTGTTTTTTATATTTGGATCCATACCATAATCTAACAGCATTACTAGATATTCTGGAGTATTAATAGCTGCTGCTATGTGTAACATTGTACGCCCATTTTTATCAGGTATAGTTGGGTCAGCTCCAGTATTCAGTAACGCTTTAAAACCTCGCTCACTTTTATTAAGCATTGCCCAAAATAATAGGCTTGTATCTCTATCACCAATCGCATTTGGATCAATACCCTGCGTAACCAGCTCCTTGATATTCTTTTCGTTTCCGTCACGCACAGCCTCTGCCAACTTCGCAACGCTTTGATTTTCGAAAACGTCATTTACATCAATCATTTTAAATATTTTGTATTTGAGTCGCTCATGTACTCACCTATCGGCTTAAAAAGTCTAGTGACAATCCTCATTTGATTTCACATAAGTAATAAAAAGCTTCGGGATATTTTTTGATGATCTAATATCACACTGGAAATATCCTTGTTCATCCATGTGTTGGGCTATAAAAAAATGAGCCGCGTTAGGTAAAATAATAGCCAAAGCCATACCTGAGAAAATGATCAATGAAACCAATTTAACAAAACTACGAGTAAAAAATGCTTTGAAAAAATGCTCAACAACCAGAGAAAGTACGAGTGCCCCTCCTGTAACGATGAGCCCCAAGAGATAAAGATCTCCTTTGGGGAACTGGATTACCAAGGGTTGAGCAATTAGATCATTAATAAAATGAAGTAGGTTGATAGTAACACTAAATCCAGCAACCAAAACAATAGCAAGTAGAGCTATGATCCCTACCCATACTTTCATGATCAATTTACGCTTACCCAACGCACTCTCCCCAACGGTAATGGACAGAGCGACCCCAAAACCGCCTCACTGATCCATACGCCCACAACACCGCTACCGTTATACCAAGGCCGAAGAACGCTACCACCACGCCTACGACCCGTTTGAGTGCAGGATCAGTAAAACCGCTACCTTGTATCGCCACTGAATGGATAAATTAACAACCCGCCTCGACAAATCCGGGCCAGCAACCCAGTAAAGCCTCTTGAAAGGTCAATGCCGCATCGTACTTCGGAGATTCTTCACGAGTACTGCCCAAGTGCTCCTTAATGCCAAAGAAGCCATAGCGGTTAAATGACTGCGGTGCGGTGAACAAGACAAACTGCTTACCGCCAGCGGCTTTCCAGCCTTCCAGTAAACGAGTGTAATAATCACCCATACGCTCATCACGATTGGCCGCACTGAAGAAATCCCAAAGACTATCCTTGCGCTCAGAATCCAGCAATTTATCCCCCCAATTTACTGTGAGGTGGGAGCCACCTTCATACGCATAAAGATCAACACCGTGCTTGTTAGCAACTTCAATCTGTGGCTGTAGTAGCTTGATGGTGGCTTCAACATTGCTGGCATCGCCACGTAATGAGGCATCAGCAACCGTCTCATCATACTTCCCACCCATGACCGTAAAGACATCATCCAGTGACGTTGCTTCCGACATTGTCATTGGCACGGTGTCAGTGTTGTAACAACTGGCATGATCTACCGTATCACCTACGCCATTAACAAACTGACGTGACCAACAGCCGTGGAAATACGGCGCGATGGCAAAGGCATCAGTGTGATCCTTGGTATCTCTAAAAGACAACAAATCGTCGGCCAATGAGTGAAACTTATGCTGCCCACCCAGAACACGCTCGAGTCGCTCTGTACCACCGAACTCTTCTTCAAAGAGTTTGAATATCTCGGTGGCACGTTTGGCATAGTAGCGAGTGCGTACAGAGTAATCCTTACTACGGAATGGGTAATCCGCCATCGCACGAATCACGGGATCTTTATACCCCATGCGCTGCACGTAATGATGCCCCCAGAAACCGGCGTTCCAAATCTCATTACTATACTCAATATTTGCAACCAGCCCGTCATCCAACTCGTTGGCAATTATTTCGGCATATTTCTTTACATAATCATCACCAGCATTATGCGGTATGTTATACCAAGGGTTGGCTTGCAGCAGATTCGCCAGTGCAATGGTCAACTCCAACGGCACGCCCTGACGCTTTAGTACGCTGGTCTTATAAGAACCACCCCAAGACGGATTATCCATCGTCGGACGATCCTCCCACGAAGCCGCCTTCAGCAAACAGGTTTCGTAGCTTGGGTCAGTAGACTCCGTATACCCCCTACACGGATTATATTTATCCACTTGCGACTCTGGGCGACGAGGAGAGGCTTCCATAAGGTTCATCATACGCAATACCCGAAAATCACGCGCAAACTTCAGGTAGGCTGGGTTGAAAACAATGGCATTACGGTCGTGCTTGAGCACGTCAACAAAAGAGATAAATGGCTTACCATCACAGTCAGCAGCGGATGCAACGCGGTCAAACGGGTTGCCCTTACAAATTCCGCCCGGTGCAATAATACGGATATTACGCACTGGGTCATTTGGATCGGTAGCGGTGATACTGACCTCTAGGCCACGTTTATTTTTGTAATTATCGCCACCGCCATTGCCATAATGATCGGGACAGGCATTTGCCGCCTTTACATCAATCGTGTCATGGTTATCTGCTACGCGTACAACATCACACCCCATGCCACTATAACTGATATTTCCAGTTCCATCATACAACACAGTGTAACGCCCTTCGGGAAAGGATAGACCCTTCGCAAATTGCAGAATACGGGTAAAGGCGTATTTGCTGATGCCGTGTTCTGTATCCGAGTTCTCACAACTTTCAGGAATTTCTTTTATCCAGCCATCCTCGGTGTAAACAATATCCCGACACGAGGCCTCCTGAAACGGACGCGCCACACGGAAAATATCGGCCGTAATCAATGGTTGGCTAATATGGTCCGATTCTGCCTGTGGTGTTTCCAGATTTATACCCAGTACACGATTCTTTGGTAATGACGTTGGCTTGAATAGCTGCTGCTCAAAGTCGTATAAACGAAACTTGGCAGTGGGGTTACTGGCATCTTTTGCATTTAGCTCATTTAACAAAGCAGGCAGGTTTTGAATCACAGGATTGTCGCTGTCATTTGCCGCGACCAAGGCTTCAATGCTGGTAGGCAACGCCCCCTTATCTACCGAGCCAAGCGCCAAACCCGCTACCTGAAACGAAATATCATGCCCGCCATCTAGTTTGAATACACCATTCTGCGTTGTACTACCAGAGAGACTACCGGACACATAATCCACACCTGACACTGGCTTTCCACCCAAAGTCAGAATGGTTGCGGCAATCGGATCCAGTGCAGCAAGATTAGCAGGTGCCGTGACATAATCATCCGCAGCATCTGAGTTCTCCACAAGTAGGGTGGCTAGCCGCTTTATTCGTGTATCAGACCCCGTATAGCCAGCAATCAAAGACTCCAGCGTTAGCTCGCCGCCATCCGTCAAATCTTCGGCACGAATAGTTCCAATTTGAGTATCGCCAATACTGACAGTAATTTGGCTCTTATCATAATAGGTCAATTTACCATCGGTGGATGTCGTGCCACTGCTGTCTTTCTCACCACCGGTTGCATTAAACTGCAAACCAGAAACTGGCTTGCCTGCTACAGTAATTACCGATGATCTTAAAACCGGCTCGCTACTTTCGCTTTTACCACCACCGCTACACGCAGCCAATAATGCTAGTACAGATAAAATGAAAAAATAGCGAAGATATTTCTGCAAAGTCATGGATCCCCCTTGTCCATCATCGTTTTTTGTTTGGCGTAAGCTTACAAGGTAAATACCATCTGTTGTAAAATTACCCTCAAATTCCCTAGTTTTTAGTATGGCGTGAAAAACCAATCAATAGCAACCACAAAGACTACAAAAAGCGGCCACAAACAAAGGCTCCGAATTTGCAACATTCGGAGCCAGTTTGCTGGTAGCAGTTGGGGGGGCTTACTCAGTTAACAATTAACGAGCGTATCCACTCCCGGCCCGCCACTACAACCATTATTGCCCGGGCCACCGTTCAGATAATCCGCACCGGGGCCACCGTTTAGACTATCGTAGTGAGGACCACCAAACAGACGATCACGCCCCCAGCCACCGTACATACGATCCTCGCCACGCTGTCCGTAAAGAAGGTCATCGCCGCGATTACCCTTGATGGTATCGTGACCGGAACCACCAAAAATTTTATCGTCACCACGATTACCATTTAGCGTGTCATTACCCGGCCCACCACAGATGATGTCATTACCACCACGACCATCAACACGATCATTACCGCGCCCTGCGTAGATCACGTCATCACCATGCGTACCGACGATGTAATCATTACCCGACGTACCCCACATAGTGACCGCACGACCCCGGCAGCGCATTATCCTCAGCGGCTTGATGCGATTGGTACGAATATGATCCATCGTGATGAGTTTCAAACCCGGGATAACATTGACTTCGTAATCCTCCGCGCTGGCAGACTGAAAAGTCGCAGCAGCGGCGAATAACGCAACAATCCCACCTGCGGTTAATGCTTTTAATGTTAGCGATTTCATGGTGCGTTTCTCCCTTATAGCACTGTTTATTTACTTACGAAGAGCAGTCATTGCTCTTATTTTGTACAGCGCAAAAATGATTACTAAAGGCTCATTTCTTTTTGAAAAATATTAATCCAGACTGAACAATAGGGAGGCCCAGCACTTAATAAGTGACCACTAAAGGTTGTTTATAAGGTCAACGCCTTTGTATAAACGAGACGATATTTTGATTGAACACCCGCAATAAACGGACTTACTATGGGGCATCGTAACTTACTCGGTACAGAGGTAATCATGGTTAAGACAGATCAGTTTTATATCAATGGACAATGGGTTAAGCCACAACAAGCAGCGGCAGACTTTGAGGTGATTAACCCGGCAACAGAGCAGGTGGTTGCATCCCTGGCAATGGGTGGTGAGGCGGATGCCAATGCGGCTGTTGCAGCGGCCAATGCGGCCTTTGACAGCTACTCCCAGAGTAGTGTTGAAACACGTATTGCCCTGCTGGAAAAACTGCTGGTCGCCTATGACCGCCGCTATAATGAAATGGCGGAGATGATGACACTGGAAATGGGCGCACCAGTGGATTACAGCCGCGCGGTACAGACCGAAGCCGGTCGGGGGCACATTGAGCAGATCATCAAGGTGCTAAAAACCTTCACATTTGAAGAGCGCATGGAAGATGACTGCACACTCATGAGAGAACCTGTCGGGGTATGTAGCCTGATTACACCGTGGAACTGGCCCATCAATCAAGTGGTGATCAAAGTCGCTCCGGCACTGGCTGCCGGTTGTACGATGGTTTTAAAGCCCAGCGAGCTATCACCCTTATCCGCCCTGTTGTTTGCCGAAATGGTGGACGAAGCGGGCTATCCTGCCGGTGTGTTCAATCTGGTGAATGGTGATGGCCCAAGTGTTGGCGCACCATTGTCCACCCATCCCGATGTAGATTGTGTGTCATTTACCGGCTCCACCCGTGCTGGTGTATTGATTGCAGCGGCGGCAGCGCCCACGGTAAAGCGTGTGAGTCAGGAGTTAGGTGGAAAATCACCCAATATCATTCTGCCAGATGCGAATCTAAAAACAGCAGTCGAGGGTGGCGTGGACTTCTGTTTTGGCAATGCCGGTCAATCTTGCGATGCACCGACGCGCATGTTGGTACAACGGGATCAGTATGATGAGGCGGTGGAAATTGCCCGCCAGTTTGCCATGAACGTGAGCGTGGGCGATCCACTAGAACATGGTGATCACATGGGGCCAGTCATTAGTGAGACTCAATTCAATAAAATACAGGGACTGATTCAGGCAGGTATTGATGAAGGTGCGCGACTGGTGGCCGGTGGTGTGGGTAAGCCCGAAGGTTTTGAAACAGGTTACTATGTTAAGCCAACAGTCTTTGCCGATGTGAATAATCAAATGACCATTGCCCGCGAGGAAATTTTTGGCCCAGTCTTGGCAATGATTCCTTACGACACGGTGGATGAAGCCATTGCCATTGCCAATGACACGGTATATGGCTTGGCGGCCTGTGTGTCAGGCACGGACAAACAACAACTGACGTATGTCATCCGTCGCTTGCGTGCTGGAAGCATTAGTGTCAATGGTCACTACCAAGGCTATGCCTCACCCTTTGGTGGCTACAAGCAGTCAGGCAATGGCCGCGAAGGTGGCATATTTGGGTTGGAGGAGTTTTTAGAAGTGAAGACCGTCGCCTGGATTTGATGGTAATAGACTGGCTAAGCCCGCAGGCATCTCGGTGTGCAGCGGGCTTTGGCTTGATGAAGCAGGTCGCCGTTATGCGACGTCCTTTTGCGACTGGCGCTGCGGCAAGACATCTTTGACCTTATCGCGTAACTCTCGAATCATAGACTCTGTGGTTTGCCAATCCACGCAGGCGTCGGTGATAGACACACCGTACTTCAAATCAGCCAGATTCTCGGTTAGCTTTTGATTACCTTCGCCGATATTACTTTCCACCATCAAACCAATAATCGACTGATTGCCATTTCGGATTTGTTCAGCAACATCTCGCATAGCATGAACTTGTTGTGTGTGGTCTTTATTTGAGTTGGCATGGCTACAATCCACCATAATGTTCGCGGGTAAACCGACTTTCTTTATAGCTGCCTCACATTCTGCAACACTCTGTGCATCGTAATTACTGCCCTTGTTCCCCCCACGCAATACAATATGTGCGTATTTATTGCCACGGGTGTGAATGACGGACACTTCACCCTCATGGTTAATACCGAGGAAGCTATGCGGTGTGGATACGGACTGAAGCGCATTCAGCGCAACCGTTAAGCCGCCATCAGTGCCATTTTTGAAACCGATTGCTGAGGATAGGCCCGATGCCATTTCACGGTGTGTTTGCGATTCCGTGGTACGTGCGCCAATGGCACTCCAGCTAATTAGATTCTGCAAGTACTGAGGGGATACCGGATCAAGTGCTTCTGTTGAGGTTGGAATGCCCATTTCCGCAATATCTGTCAGCAGCTTACGGCCAATTTGCAAGCCTTCTGCAATCGCAAAGGAGTTATTCAAGTGTGGGTCGTTAATCAAGCCTTTCCAGCCAACGGTGGTACGTGGTTTTTCGAAATACACACGCATCACGAGGTACAGTGTGTCAGAAACTTCTTCGGCAAGTGCTTTCAGGCGAGTCGCGTAGTCTAGTGCCGCTTTTGTATCATGGATGGAGCAAGGCCCAACAACTAAGAATAATCGCGGATCAACGCGATCCAAAATACGTTTGATTGTCCGACGCCCTTCAGCAACTGTGCGCATTCCGGCATCGGAGACCGGCACGATTTCCTTTAACTCAGCCGGTGTAATCAAACGCTCCTCACTCAGCACGTTTAAATCCTCTAAATCAGTATTCTGCATTTTTTATTTCCCATTATTCAAAAAAAGCCCCGATAAGTGGACTACCTATCGGGGCTTTCTTAGGCAGTCTCAAGACCGCCTACACTATTTGTCGGGCGATCTATTCGTTAAAAACGTAAAAATAGCCCAGCCACGCATAGTCCGTCCCGACTGGGTCAGACTGTGTGACTGGCTGCATAAATCGCTGTGCGTATAATGTACTCATGCTCCGATCATAACAATTACAGGCACGCTTGCAAGAAAAGATTTTCTAGCCCTGACTCAGGGCCATATCGTAATTGTACAAAATAAGGGCTACTATCGACCTTCAGGTTTCTTATTGTCAGTAGAGCACTCATGTCTTTTCTTGATCGGGTTTCCCCCTATTTATTGCTTGTACTCACCACATTGTTTTGGGCGGGAAACATCAATCTAGGGCGGGTTATTGCTGGCGAGATTCCCCCACTTGGCTTGGCTTTTTGGCGCTGGACAGTGGCCTTTGTGGTTCTCTCGCCATTTGCCTACCGCCCGATGCGTCAACAATGGCCTTTGGTACGACAACACCTTAGACTGGTTTTAATACTTTCAGCACTTGGAGTGGCTATTTTCAATAGTTTCGTCTACATCGCGCTACAAACCACCACCGCCACCAACGGTGTGCTCATGCAGTCCATCTCTCCGGTATTAATCATTCTGTTATCGACAGTATTTTTTGATGACAAAGCCAGCCCTAAACAATGGGTTGGCGTACTGGTATCGCTTATTGGCGCAGCGGTGGTGCTGGTACGAGGGAACATCTCCATACTATTTACACTGGATTTTAATGGCGGTGATCTTTGGGTATTGTGCGCAGTAATCTGCTGGTCGGTGTATACCGTATTGTTGCGCAAACTGCCTCAGGCGTTAAAAGGGATGCCGTTTCTGGGCTACTCCATACTGTTCGGTGTTCTGTTTATTTCACCGTTTTATCTCACTGAAACCATGAATGGGCGACCGGTATCATTGAGCCTGATTACAGTCGCAGGCGTGGCTTACGTCTCGGTGTTTGCCTCATTGTTGGCATTTTTATTCTGGAATAATGCAGCCAGCCGTTTGGGAGCAAATCGTGCGGGACAATTTATTCACCTGATTCCCGTATTCGGTTTAACCATTGCCACACTGATTCTAGGTGAGCGGTTACAAAGCTATCACTATCTGGGGATGTGTTTGGTTGCCAGTGGATTGCTGTTGGCCAATACCAATATTGGCTCAACGAGGATGACCAAGCTTTGAAACTCCTAAAATACATTGCGGTAGTGCTGGCGTTCTCGGCATTGGCTACTGTCCTACGCTACTACAATGACTATCAGACAGACAGGAATAATTGCAACCTACAGGGGAAGGTGGTCAAACTGGCAGATGGCGACAGCATTGTTGTCCTAGACAGTGACAACGTGCAGCATAAGGTTCGTTTGCAAGGTATCGACGCGCCAGAGCGGAATCAACCTTATGGCAAGACCGCAAAAAAATTCCTGTCGGACAGAGTGTTTGGCAAAACAGTTTGCGTAGGCTGGTCTAAACGTGACCGTTATAAACGCGTGGTGGGAACGGTGTGGATAAATGGCGTGGATGTGGCTTACCAGTTAGTTAAAGCAGGACTGGCTTGGCACTACAAACGCTATCAGGACGAACAGACACTGTATGATCGGGTGCGATACGCAGAAGCCCAAGAGACCGCAGAGGAAGGGCACTTGGGACTATGGAGTGATCGCAAACCCACTGCGCCGTGGGAGTGGCGCAAGGGGCGACGCTAGGCCTATGTGAGGACAAAAATCACTAAGAAAAAGACAAACGAAAACACGAAGACCGGCAAAACAATCTCTATCAGTTCATCCACTTCTGTAGATTTAATGTAAGTTATCTCACCTGCAGGTACTCGATGTTCACCATCCCAACAGTGCATCTCAAGAAAACCCGCCTTGTGGTCTATTTTGGAAGCATGATAAGTCCGCCCGCTCTTAGTGGACACTTTGTAGCTCACAGCACCCCCTTTTTGCTTAAATTTCATACTACGCAGCCTAAAGTAGCATATAATTTAAGCACGATCCATCACCAACTGCTTAACAATTCACCGCCTTGTGATGCCCGTGGTAGTGCTGTTCCCTTCCCTATGAATGCGGTTTATGATTTTTCCATAGCCTAAATCACAGACTCGGAGTTGTGTATGAGTTGTTCACTTCAAAATACTGTCAATCTGATCCAACACCCGCGGGATGATCCGCCGTATCATGCGGCATGTAGGCAGACGTTGGATCGTGATGGTGATGACTGCGGAGTTGCTTTATCAAAATCGGTACAGATGACATTTTATGGGTGGCAAGGAAAACTATAATGCCATTATGAAAAAGCTTATTCTATCCGCCTGGTTACTGCTGGTTCATGCTATTGCTTTGTTAGCCGTGGTTGATACAGACCTGATGTATCGTATCGACCGCAAGCTAGATGTCGGTTTGCTCAAGCCGCCTGAAATTACCCAGTACCATCACAATCTTCTGGAAAGCCACCTCAGTATGGACGGCAGTGTTGAAGCCGGCTCAGTAATTTTTCTTGGCGATAGCCTGACACAAGGGCTGAACGTCGCGGCCATCGCCCAGCCCGCAATTAACTATGGCATCGGCATGGATACCACTGCCGGTTTATTGCGGCGTATCCCACAGTACCAATCTCTATCCAAAGCATCTGCAATCATCATTTGCATTGGCATTAATGATCTCATTCGTACCTCGCGCAGTGATACTGAAATTATTGGGAATTACCGCAAAATACTGGATGGCTTGCCTGATGGCGTACCCGCGATAATACAGGCCATTTTTCCAGTAGATGAGCGCCTGGGAATGTCTGGGTTTAACCAGCGAATTCAGACACTCAATGCCTCGCTGGCTCAACTGGCTACACATCGGCAACTCACCTTCGCTGATTTACAACAGGAATTTACCGACGCAAGCGGCAACCTGAAGCCTCAGTTGCACAGTGGTGACGGACTCCATTTGAACACGGCGGGTTATCAGCTTTGGATACAGGCATTAAAGCGCGTGATTCACCAAGGCTATCAGCCACTTTCTCGCCAACGGACTCAGCGATCCGACACTGGCTCTGGCCGACTAATGAGGAAGCTGGCGACGATTAAGAACATGACAGTGATTCCGGTAAAAAGCCATCGGTTATCTAATTGGAAAAATAGAAAACACCAGCTACATATCAGCATCAATACTGCGATCACCTTGGCCTTACGTGGAATCGCTTGTTGCTGCTCCCAATCAGTGAGCAGTTTCCCCAAGTGCGGATGCGCATAAATCCAGCGGTGCAGAGATTTAGAGCCTCTGGCGGCACACCACACGGCTAGTAACAAGAAAGGCACAGTCGGTAATCCTGGCAGAAAAATGCCAATAACGGCTAGTGCCAGAAAAAAGTAAGCGAGTATTAGTGTGGCTAAACGAATCATCCGGCCAGTCTACTACAACTTCCCCATCAGGGCTTGGGTGTTGTCGCAAAAATACCTATTTTGCCACTGATCAGACTATCTTGCTGGGATGTCAATGGGGAGATGTTTACCGACTCTAATCTTGAGGTAGGTTTGTCTGTATTAATAAAAAATCTGACGATCATGTCCTCCGCACACAAAAAACAAAAACACAAATACAAGCACCCCAAGCATCAGATTGGCTCCGCAAAAGGTGTCGAAACGCTGTACCGCAATGCTTATCGTGCCGAACTGGATTTGATTGCCTTAGCCACCACCAAGTCAAATATCATGATTTCTATTAACGGATTCATCGTATCGGCACTGATCATTTCGGGTGGCTTTGTGGATGTCAGTAATCCACGGCTCTTGGGGCCTGCGACGGTATTTCTATTTTCCTCAGCACTTTCCATTTACTTTGCCCTGCTCTCTGCCTCCCCCGATACAACCCCGGTTTACCTTAAAATTATCAGGTGGTTGAACAGAGTATTTCATGTCGATAGATCTCAACGATCCTTAGCCAAGGACTCCAACATTCTGATTTATGAAAATCGTGCAAAATTATCTAAACCTGAGTATCTGCAACAAATGCACAAACTGGTTTCGAATCAGGAGCGAGTTTATGAAACAATGAGCGATCAATTATATTGGTTAGGTGGTATGGCTGACAGAAAATTTAAATTGCTCAAAACCTCATATGCGATCTTGCGCTGGGGGATTATTTGTTCTGTATTGTTATTTCTGGCTATTAAGGTCAATGACTATTTTCACGACAACCCCTCGGACGTGGCTATCACGCAGACACAGGCCCCGAAGACAAAACCGCTGTCGCCAGAATCCGCTGGTACAAAGAGCGTAGAGGCACTTTCTCCTCTAAGGTTTAAGGGAATCTACGAAGCATCAGCGGCTCAGCAGCTTCCCGATGGCACATTGTTGGTGTTAGAAGATGAGAGCGACTACGCGTTCAATCTGGTGACACTGAATAAGCAAGGCGAAGCGTTCGAGGATGATACACAAGATGCCCGCTTGGTTGACTCATTCAAGCGTAAGCTGAATGACTTGGAAGGCATTGCGATGGACAGCAATGGTGAGGTCTATGCAACCACCTCATTTTCCCGAACTGCGAAAGGTAAACGGGTACAATCACGAGAGCAGTTAATCCGTTTCCGTATTGAGAAAAACAAGTTAGTTTCCGGGTCTGCTTATATGGACTTTGGTGACTTCCTGCGTAATTCCGACATTTTTGACCATTTACGTAAGGTAAACGGTGGTGAAAAAGTTAGCCGCAAGAATATCAATATCGAAGCCCTGAGTTTTGATGCCAACAAACAGCAGTTGTTGTTTGGCTTTAGAGAGCCTCTTGTGCAAGGCAAAAGCATGATAGTGAGAATGCAGAACCCCGATGAGGTGTTTAGCAATCAATCAAACCCCAAACTATCAGAAGACATTAGCCTGCTTGATTTGGACGGTGGCGGGATTCGTGCACTGACCTATGATTCACACCTTGATGCGTATTTGATTGCTAATGAGGTGAAAAACCATAAAGGAAAGTGGCGCGCCAAGCTTTGGCTATGGAGTGGGGAAAGTGAGGACCTTCCTCAGGCACTGAATATCCCTGCCGTGGAAGCCATGAAAAATATAGAAGCGATTAGTTCAGTCGTGATTGATGGCGCGCCCAAAATTATACTGCTTAGTGATGATGGCAACCGCAAGAAAAAGAAGCCGGCACATTACTTGATTTTGGATTATGAGCAGTTGGGGGTTAATGAATGAACTATCACGAAATTTTTTGCGCCGAATCTGAAGGTATCCCCATTCGAAAAAGATTGCCCACCCATGACACGGCAAGAAAAACAGTCTTAAATCATCAAACTCCCCGTTACCAATCGGCTCCACGGCAGGGGAAGAGCCGCGTCCCGAATGATTGAAAATACCTATGACCATCCGTTCACCTAGATTCAAACTTGGAATATATACCAACAAATCAAGTAAAAAAAGCCGTTTTGACAAAAAAATCATTTATTTTACTTATTGACACCTATAAAAAATAAAAAAACAAATTAAGATTGTTTTTTATACACAGGCAGGGTAGGTTCTGTGAAGCACTTGCAGAAAAAGCAATCATTGCCGTAAATAATCAACATTTTTCGGCTTTCTTTTTCTGATATCTTAATTTACTACATGGGAGGAGGTCATCAGGATGAAGTATCTATCCGTGGTAATCTTAGCAGGTACGTTATCGCCTTTACCAAATCTTGCTTTCTCAGAAGAGAAATCGGGAAGCCAACTGAGATGGGATGGCGCGGTTGAGTATAACTTTGAGTCCTATCGTGCAAAAAGAACGGGGGTGTTGCACTCGAAACTAGATGAGGGTATTGAGGGAGTACACTCAGAATCCGATAACGGAAAAAAGGCTGAAACATTCAAGGAAGCAATTCTTCACCACTGGTTTGATAAATTGATTGATGGGAGAGGTGTGCTGGGATTTACTGATGGCGAAATATCCGTGCGCCCCATTCCTATTTCAATCGATGATATCGACCCCCATAGATCTTTATTAGTTCACGACTTGGCGACTTTGTCCTCCACATCCACGCACCGTCGGGTAACACCGTTTGACTCAGGTGTTGGCTTTTCGTTGCAAAGAGTCCTAACAACACTGGCAAATCAGGTACCTGGGGGACCCACAGCTGAGGATATATTTAAGCAAATGTGGGACACCCAGAATAGCTCCAATAATGGCCTAATCCCGGACAATGTTCACTGTGATACCAACATTAATGGATTTCCGGTGAACCCTTGCCCTAGGGCAGAAGGAAAGACGGAAACAGATGGGGATATCATTGATCGAATCAACGAGTATAGACCAACAGCGCTTGTAAACCGTATTGACCTTGCCCACCAAGACTGGAGGAACTGTGGTGAATACCGGATTATTTATGGAAAAGATGGTGGTGGAGGTAAGAAAAATCTTATTATTTTCGAATCTGTCTTGCCAAATCCAAAACCGGGTTGTCGTTCGGGCTGTCGTGATGTCATAGACTTCTGGGTCAGCCTTTCCGGAGAGTCTAGCCCGAGGAAACGAGCGCTAGAGTTAGAAAAATTCTACTTTAAAGGTCTAAAAGGCTACTCCCCGGTGGTTCACGTAAATCACTACAGTTCGTCTTCCACCTCTGGTTTTTACGGTGGGAGTAACAGTGGACAAATTAGAACCAATCAGTTCATGGGTAGGGATGAGGATGATCCGTGGCAGTTGAAAGAGTTTAAAACCTTCGTCTCTTGTTCGGCAAGTGAAGGAAGGTGTGATTTAGACATTATCCCTATCTCGGTAAAAGGCAACCCGTATGGTGAGTTATGGAACTATGATATCGCTAACAACGGGAGCGCTTCACTTAGCCATAAAGCCGGTGAATTTCAGAAAAACGTGCTCCGTCAAGTAAATAGGAACCTGCTGGGGAACCCTAGTATGGGCAGATTCTCTTACGCGGTTCAACCTAACCACAATGCGGCACTTAGCACATCACAGGGATTTCCGGGTGCAGTCGACAACTACCGACAACAGATGGAAAAAGCAGTGGAACAAGATGGTAGTTTTGAAAACAGTCTAAAGAAGGCGGGGCGGCCTCTCCGCCTGACTGCAGCGCAACTAGCAAACCGCGCCACCGCGTTAAGTTGTGCCGGATGTCACAAGCCTAGTACATTTGATCTTGATGAACCCAACGCGATTGGTCCGGGTCAACAGTGGCCTAGTGCGGACTTTGTCCACGTTGATGTGGAGGTTGCAGACTTTGTCCCCGTTGATGCGGAGATTGAGAATATGAGGGGCTTCGGTGTTAGAAGGCGCTTTTTTGACACTCCCAATGCTTTTGCCCTATCCCCCGCACTGAAGCAAATGTTCCTGCCTGCAAGAACGCGAAACTTAGTCAATTTGCACAATGAGAATGTGCATAACTGTAAACCTTCGCTGATACCTTCACTCGATACAAAGCGCCCTATCACCGCCTCGGAGGTCAGGGCATTCAATTCAGCAGTGAAGGATTTAGTGAATCCCGCCATACTCAAGAGAGCAAAAGAACAGCTTAGAGAGGCGGATGCGTCGAAGGGAGCTTTTGGGTCTAGGTTGAAGCCATCTGGTGGAAGGTCGTTTGTTAATCTAGCGAAGCAGAAGGAGATCATACATGAGGCTGAAAAAGAGATGCTGAGCGAGCCAGACTTGAGGGATCTCTTTGAACGTAACGTACTCCCTTCTCACAAGCAGCTTGAAAAAGTAACGCTCTCTCCTGATCAGAAGAGGCAAATGGCTTCAGGCGAAGGGTCGTTAAAAAGTAAGATTGCTAATGAATTAGAGAGGAGGTTTCCGCCGAGAAAGACAGTGACGGGTTCATTTAGAGTGCATTAATCGTACCGTGATAGCCTGTGTGCCCCGTTAGTAATAAGCTGACGGGGCATTTTTGTGCACCATTAAACATCATCTCGGCTGAGACCAAACTCAACCACATCCCCCGATACCGGACAGGTAAACTTCAGCATCACTGCCTGTAGCTGCAAGTCCACATCGTGATCTACTGAGCCATACAAGCGATCCCCCACGACGGGATAACCCACACTCAGCAAGTGCTTGCGAATCTGGTGCTTGCGGCCAGTTTCAATATTCACATCCAGCAATGACTGGTTTTTGGCATCGTCAAATTGCAACAGTGTCACATGGCTACAGGCAGGTTTTCCATCAATATCATCACGAATGGTTTTCAGCATTTCACCTTCGGGGATCATGACTCGAAAGTCCCCGTCCACCCAGACACGGTAATGTTTTTCAATCTGTCGTTGTGCAAATAACTGAGAGAAGGCTGCGGCGGTCGATTTCTTATGCGCCAGAATAATCAAGCCACTGGCGGCACGATCCAAACGATGCACAATGAAAGCAGGACGCTCTGGGACTAAATGCTGCTCGGCCCAACGATAAATGGTGCAATGATCCCCCCATTTTGAGCCCTGGGACAACATACCGCAGGGCTTATCCCACACCGAATAATCACCACAATCACTGATCAATGTGGCAGGAGTGGGGACTGCTGACAACACCGCCGTATCATAATAAAAATGCAGCATATCCCCTGCCTTTAACGCTTTTTTCGCGCGTCGTAAGCGCTGGATAAACTGGGTGTTGGTGGTGGATTGATCACTATCTGGCACTACCGCATAATACGGACTGACCACCTGCGACCTAGTTTTTCGCGAACCAGAGGCCCGCTCTAGCCACACACATCCCTTCTGCATGGCTTGCTTGAGCTTTTGCTTGGATAAGCCAGAGGCTTGCTGCAAACAATCGACAGCACTCTCACCATCGCGCGTCACTGGAATGTGATACTCACGCACTTCCGACATGCTTTATTACCGACAAAAAGTTTAAAGAAAACACAACTGGCTTGCCTTTAGCCCAACCTAAGCCGGTACATCGGTGAGGCTCCAGGCGAGTCCAATGTATCAACCATACCTGACCAAAAATGGCTTTTAAACTTCAGTCATCCAGCCATACTTATCTTCGGCTTGCCCCCACTGGATAGCATTCATCTCACTTTTAAGCTGGCGAGTCACCGGACCAAGTTCACCACTACCCACACGGTATTCCTTGTCGTTGTAAATAAAAGTACCCACGGGTGCCAGTACCGCTGCCGTACCAGACAATGCTGCTTCGCACGCAGGATTTTTGGTACGCTCCAGCACTTCCTCAACCGGCAACTCACGCTCGCTAACCTTAAAGCCAGCATCACGCGCCAGTATCAACAGGGAGTCGCGGGTAATGCCGTGTAGAAAAGATTCATCCAGAGGCTTCGTGATGATTTCATTGTCATCAATCAACAAAAAATTCGCTGCACCAGTCTCCTGAACATTACCATCTGGCGCAAATAGAGTTTGATCTGCATTGTAATCCGCCCGCGCCTTCATAATTGGCCCTAGGGCACTGGCATAATTCCCACCACTTTTGACCATTCCCATGTGGGGCGCACAACGCATGTCATTATCATCAATCAAGACTCGCAATGCCGCAGCATCACTGGAGAAGTAGTCCCCCACAGGCGACAGTAATACATACTCCACCGATGTGGTAGATGGAGCCGCTGCTTTACCAATACTCAGCTCGGTACCGAAGTGCGTCGGGCGAATATACATAGAACCAGGAGCCGCTGGGACTTCCGCTTTGTAGCGTGCCACAATATCCAGAATCATTTGGCGGGTTGCTGCCTCATTAATTTCAGGCAAAGACAACAGGCGGCTACTTTGTGCAAGCCGCTGAACATTCTGATCCATACGGAAGATTTTTACCGACCCGTCTTGCTGACGAAAGGCTTTTAAACCTTCAAAGCAGGTACTGGAATAATGCAAGGCGTGTGTGGCCGGATGCAATGGCAGTGAGTCACTGGGTACGATCTCTGGTGTACTCCAACTGCTTCCGTTGTACCAACTGATTGCCATTTCTGGCATGAACTCTGTTCCAAATGCTTTAGCCATGCGAATCACTTCATAACGATTATGTCGGTCGTTAAATATGCCACAGTCAATTTGTCGCCTCTAGCACAAATTCTGAAAAACTTAATTATCCAATACGCGCCACGTCTGGCACACAATAAAAAACTGCGGTGGAAAACCCGACCGCAGTTTTAAATGACTTACATATTCGGGTAACTTGGCCCGCCGCCACCTTCCGGTGCAACCCAAGTAATATTCTGGCTTGGATCTTTGATGTCGCAGGTCTTACAGTGAATACAGTTCTGGCCGTTAATCTGCAACTCTGGCTGGCCATTTTCTTCAACGATTTCGTAAACACCCGCCGGACAATAACGCTGCTCAGGAGCATCATAGATGGCCAAGTTTTTAGTAATCGGCACAGTTGTATCAGTTAATTTCAGATGGCAGGGCTGGTTTTCTTCATGGAAAGTGTTGGTCAAAAATACCGACGACAACTTATCAAAGCTTAGTTTTCCATCTGGCTTAGGGTACTCAATGCTTCGGCACTCCGCAGCTGGCTTCATCATGGCATAATCAAAATGCTTGTCGCGCAGTGTGAATGGCGCATTGCCCTTAAATAGCTTCTGATCCAGATAGTTAAACGCACCACCTAGCATCAAACCATATTTGTGCATCGCAGGGCCGAAATTACGTGACTCGCGTAGCTCCTGTCCAGCCCACGAATCAAGGAATGCTTGATCAAACTGTGTCAGATCTAATGAGCCCTCTCCATCGTCTTTCAGCTGCTCAAATAAAACCTCAGCTGCAATCATGCCCGATTTCATTGCAGTATGTGTGCCTTTGATTTTGGCAAAATTCAGCGTTCCGGCGTCACAGCCCAACAGCAATCCACCCGGCATACTCATTTTGGGCAGGGCATTCAGGCCACCTTTGGTGATAGCCCGCGCACCGTAAGAAATACGGGAACCACCCTCCAGCACCTTAGCAAACACCGGATGATGTTTCATACGCTGGAATTCATCAAATGGACTGAGGTGGGGGTTGCTATAGTTCAAATCAACAATCAGCCCGAGAACCACTTGATTGTTTTCCATGTGATAGAGGAACGAGCCACCCGTTGCATCTTCAAGAGGCCAGCCAGAACTGTGTACGACCAAACCTTCCTGGTGATTCTCAGGTTTTACTTCCCAGAGCTCTTTCAGGCCAATGCCGTAGTGCTGCGGGTCAGCATCTGCATCCAGATTAAATTTGTTTAGCAATTCTTTACCAAGCTGACCACGGCAGCCTTCCGCAAATACGGTGTACTTTGCGTGAAGCTCCATGCCCGGCTCGTAGGAGTCTTTTTTCTCACCATTTTGATCCAGCCCCATGTCCGGTGTTGCAACACCTTTAACACTGCCATCTTCGTGGTAAAGGATTTCGGCTGCGGGGAATCCCGGATAGACTTCAACTTCCATTGCCTCGGCTTGCTCACCCAACCAACGGACGACATTGCCCAAGCTCACGATATAATTGCCTTCGTTGTGCATACTTGGCGGAATCATGAAATTCGGCAACTTCACCGACTTACGCTCATTGGTGAACAGATACACTTCGTCGCGCGCGACCGACACATTCAACGGCGCACCATCCTCTTTCCAGCTTGGCAGCAACTCATCAAGGGCGCGCGACTCCACCACAGCGCCGGACAAAATGTGCGCACCAATCTCCGATCCCTTTTCCAGTAAACAAACGGAAATTTCCTGGCCGCTCTCCGCTGCCAGTTGCCTTAACCGTATTGCCGTAGACAAGCCAGCGGGGCCACCGCCAACGATCACGACATCATATTCCATACTCTCCCGCTCGGAACTCGTACTCATCATCTCACCCTTATGTTTTCGTACCACGTCAATTATCGTTCAATCCCACCCTTGCGTAAAGGTGGGACAAACTTGCGTCCATCACATCAAGATTGTAAAGGACGAGTGACACCACGCGCAAAACATATCTATCACCCGAACTAAAAGCACCGCCACTATGGATGCACAGCTTAACGTAAATGATAATTATTCCTGCTGAATTGCTTTGATTTGCTCCACTATTTGTGTCGGAATCTCTGTGCTTTTACCAGAGTTAAAGTCATAAAAAACCATCAGTGATGTGCCATCGGCTACAACTTTTTGCTGCTGCTCACTAAACACCAGATGATCCATCGAGACACGTTTGGCCTGCAGGTCATGAACGCGACTGGCAATATGAACTGTGTCTGGGTACAGCACTGGCGCTCTATAATCACAGCTTGTAGAGGCTAATATCGGGCCGATCTTGCTGCGTTGCATAAACTCCATCACGTTGATTCTTTGCAAAAATGCCAGACGCGCATCCTCAAAAAACCGGAAGTAAACTTTATTATTCACATGTTGAAACGCATCCATATCTCCCCAGTGTATTTCCTGTGAGATAACAACCTGATAGCCTTCTTTCCAATCTTCCATCATTACTCCAAAGGTGTCTTGTTAGCTTCATTTGCCTGTTCACGCACAAATTTTGGCACCATGTAACCGGGTACACGGCTACTTAGCTCATCGCGCAGTGCTCTTACTTTCTCCTCAGCCACATCAAAATGTGCCGCGCCTGTCACCTTATCCAGCAGGTGTAAGTAGTAGGGCAACACCCGACACTCAAGCAGCCGCCGACTGAGTGACTCAAGCGCCGCCACACTATCATTGATCCCAGCCAGCAGTACGCTTTGGTTCAACAACACCACCCCAATGCTGGCTAAGTCCGTCAACGCGGTAGCAACCTCATGGTCAATTTCCTGAGCATGATTACTGTGAATCACCATCACTATCTGTAGACGCGTTTGGGCCATCCACTCCAAACAGGCGTGATCTATTCGCTGCGGGATCATAATCGGCAGACGGGTGTGTAAGCGCAGTGTTTTTAAATGCGGAATGGCCGCCAGATCCGCACAACGCTTCGACAAAACGGTGTCATTGCAAGTAAGCGGGTCGCCGCCGCTGAAAATGACCTCGGTCACGCTGTCATCTGCGGCAATATACTGTAAGACCTGCCCCCATTGAGCCGATGACACCTGATGTGCCTGATATGGAAAATGGCGACGAAAGCAATAACGACAATGAATCGCACAACTGCCATTCAGTACCACCAGTACCCGCCCATGATATTTATGCAATAAGCCCGGTATGGGGGTAAATTCTGCCTCCTCCAGTGGATCGCTGGTATAGCCCTCAACAGAGACTAATTCAGCCGCTTGCGGTAACACTTGGAGCAAGAGCGGGTCTTGCACGTCACCCGGTGTCATTCGGGATAGATAGGGTCGGGGAATACGCAATGGAAACGTGCCACAAGCGGCTTTCACCGTCGCTCTCTCATCCCCCGTAAGCGCTAGTAAATCACACAATTCTTCAGGATCGCGTAACAGGTTTGACAAGGATTGCTTCCAGTCAACGGCGGAGTGCTGCAATTGGTTGAGGTCAATTGGGATGCTATTAATCATAGAAGTTCTATGCTTGATGAGTGGGGGGATTCTGCCCGATTCACCAACAAATATCTAGCAAGCAGATTGCTGTGTGCAGCCGCTGTCGGGATCATTCAAAACCCACTGCCAACGCTAGTCGCTATATAAACAGCATGATAGACTCGACTCATCGTTAACGGTCATAAATTACTTCACCACATGTTTCATACACTGCTAACCAGACTGTGCCTGCTTGGGTGCTTAATGGTTCCAGCGACCACTTTTGCCGCCGGAACAAACTTTTTTGTGCAAGGCCTGTCTCATCCCCTGACAGTTCCCACCCAGTTGGTGGCTATTTTTTCGCTGGGACTACTCATTGGCCAACAAGGTTGGAAACACTTGACACGTGTACTCCCGGCCTTTGTGGTTGCCTTGGCTGCAGGCTTGGTAATGACACGTTATCAATCCGCCAGCTGGAACAGCGAAATGATGCTGTTACCACTGGCCGCGATAGGTGGCCTCCTCGTAATGTTAAAGTGGCAACTGCCTGTGGGTGTCACTTTTACTATCGCGGTAATCACTGCGGTGATCGTTGGTATGGACTCAGCAGTGCCGGTGATTCCGGGGTTGCAAGTGAGGAAAATATACGCCAACCTGGCTGGCAGTGGGCTGACAATATGCGGTATTTTGCTACTGATCAGCCTGATTGCAACACTGCTCAGGAATGTCCTGCAAGGCGTTCCACTGCGGATATTGGGCGCGTGGGCTACTGCCGGGGCCGTGTTGGTGCTGACGTTACGACTTAGCCGTGTGTCCGGCCTATAACGACAAAACTCATAAGGAAGATTTAATGAGACAATTTGCTGTGAAACAAATGAATCTGCCGCGTAAACTGGCGGTCGTGGCTTCAGCCTTGTTATTCAGTTCAACGAGCTGTTTTGCTTCGGGTGGAGCATATCACTATCGACTCGACTTAACCGCGCGCCTGGTCACCACCAGTGAGGGTGAACTCGTCGGCGTGCAAATGAGTTGGCTTTACGACCCCAATCTGTCTGCAACCCTGATGGACGGTGAGGACTTATCTGAGGCTAAACGTGATGCAACCTTAAAAAGGCGTGCTGCGGATATTTTGGATGGACTCAAAGGCGTTGGCTATTTCACAACACTGAAGATTGATGGCCAGGCACTTGCGACCGCAGAAGTTAGCGAATACAAACTGGCACTCAACAAGCAATCCCGCTTGCAACTAAATCTAACACTACCACTGACATCTCCTGCTCCAGTTAAAGGGCATGTATTAGAGGTCATTGTGTCGGACGCCAGTGCGGTGGGCTTGGCAACATTTGTTGATCCCACTCACTTGAAGCTGGAGGAGCCACTGAAAAGTCACTGTCAGACGCCTCAGTTGCAACAGTCTCAAGTCGGTGTCATTGATGGTCATTCCATTATTACCGAAACCATGACAGTGGATTGCCGCTAGTCGCTAGTCGCTCCATACCACCCGTGTAGATTGTAAACAGCGAGTGAAGCGTACCCTGGAAGTGCGCTTCGCTTTGTCGGTGTTTGAAACTTAAATAATGCGAATTTCCGGCAAGTGAGCAGACTTGGTGTTACCAACCGGCACGGTGTTCTCACCATGATAGGTAAACACCAATGAACATTTGATCTCATCGGTCTTGCAGCGATCTGCAGCGTGGAAAATATACGGACTAAACAACAACACATCACCCGCACTCAACTCGACATAAACTGCCTTTTCCAACTGCGCCTGGTTGCCTTCATAATCCAACTTCAGGAACTGCAAATCATCCAGTCCCTGATCATCCACATGCCAAAGGTGCGACCCCGGAATGACCTTCATGCCACCATTTTGTGGATACTCTGCTCCCAGCGCCGTCCACGCATTAACCAAGCTATTATCAGTATAATGCCAATAGCGTGTATCACGGTGCCACAAGGTATCGCTGCTGTATTTTGGATGCTTCGTCATCACTGTATTGTGATGATTGGGGGTCAACCAAAGCTCTTTAGAGCCCAGAAGCTGTTGAATATTTTGCGTAATAAACTTGTTATGCGCCCAGTCTTTGAACACTGAGCCACGATCATAGGCCATGAGTAAGCGACGTGCTGTCATCCCACCCTCTGCATCCAAGCTCTTAGGCGCTCCCGGGTATTTTACCGCTGCCTCAAGCTCCAGCGGCTCCTCTCTGGCGGCTAATTGTGCGAATGTTTGTTCACGCATCGCCCTTACCGTATCGGCATCCGCCACGGCTGGCAGCACAACGAAACCTTGCTCCTTAAAGGTTTGAACCTGATCTTGAGTCAACATAACCACCGCCTTACTAACGCATTAAGTTGCTATTGATATCGCTTCAAGGGGTTCATTATGAACCTGCCCTTTACCGAATCAAGCGATATTTATTGCCTCAGCCGATAGCCTGTCTTAAACATCCACCAAACGATACCAAAGCACAACGTCAAAAAAACCAAAACCATCACGAAACTGGTTACAATCGACACATCCCCTGCCCCAAAAAAACTCCAGCGAAAACCACTCACCAAATACAACACCGGATTAAGCAGAGTCAGTTTTTGCCAAAAGGGTGGCAACATACTCACTGAATAAAAAGTCCCGCCGAGAAATACCAACGGCGTAATCACCAACATTGGAACCAGTTGGAGCTTTTCAAAACTGGTCGCCCACAGCCCAATAATAAATCCAAACAGGCTAAACGATATGCACGTAAGAATCAGAAACGTCACCATCCATAGTGGATGCTGAATTTCCAAATCCACAAAGAAGCCTGCCGTAAACAGGATAATCGCGCCAATAATGAGCGACTTACTTGCGGCTGCCCCAACATAGCCAATCAAAACCTCAAAAAATGAGATTGGCGCCGACATTACCTCATAAATCGTACCCGTGAATTTTGGAAAATAAATGCCAAACGAGGCGTTGGAAATACTCTGTGTCAGCAAAGAAAGCATCATCAAACCGGGCACAATAAACGAGCCATACGGTACACCATCAATCTCCTGGATCCGCCCACCAATCGCACTACCAAATACCACAAAGTACAAACACGTTGACAGCACGGGTGAGGCAATGGTCTGCAACAGGGTTTTCCATGCCCGCAACATTTCGTTGAAGTAAATGGCTCTGATCGCCTGAAAATTCATGCCTTATTCCCCACCAACTTCACAAAAATATCCTCCAAAGAGCTTTGAGTCGTCTGCACATCTTTCAGCGACAGGCCAACCGCATGAACATCCTGCAACAAGCGAGTAATGCCCGTCTTTTCCTCATTAATGTCATAGGTATAACACAGTGAGTCACCACTCTCTGACAGTGACAACTGGTATTTTTTCAGACTTTCAGGCACCTCGGTAATTACCTCTTTCAGCTCAATGGTCATCTGCTTCCCACCCATTTTGTGCATCAGGGTATCCTTCTCTTCAATCAACAGCAGTTCACCTTGAGTAATAATGCCAACACGGTCTGCAATTTCTTCGGCTTCTTCAATGTAATGAGTGGTCAAAATAATCGTCACACCCGACTGGCGCAGTTTATTAACGATTTTCCACATATCCTTACGCAGCTCAACATCCACACCCGCCGTTGGCTCGTCCAAGAATAATATCTTTGGCTCATGTGATAACGCTTTGGCAATCAACACCCGACGCTTCATCCCACCGGACAATGTCATCAACTCATTCTGCCTCTTATCCCACAGGCTCAAGTCTTTAAGTAATTGCTCAATATACGCATGATTCGGCTTTTTACCAAACAAGCCACGGCTAAAATTCACCGTATCCCACACCAAATCAAATGCGCCCAGTGATAGCTCCTGAGGCACCAAGCCAATGTCTTTACGGGTTAGCCGGAAGTCCTTAACAATATCATTTCCGTTAACCGTCACAGTCCCTGAACTTGGCGACACCAAGCCGCAAATAATTGAAATCAGAGTTGTTTTACCCGCACCATTGGGGCCTAGCAAGGCAAGAATCTCACCTTTATTAATCTCTAAATTAACGGATTTAAGTGCCTGATGCCCAGTATCATAGGTCTTACACAAGTCTTTGATCGAGATGATTGCAGACATAACATTCGCCATATTGAATATGAACCCAGAAGCGGATTCGGCTTGAGGATGTTATTAGGTCTGAACAGATAGCTCAATAGTTTTTCTTTTGAGGCAATGCGGGTAAACATGAAGTTATGCCTCAGACTATGGCGGGGATGTTTACATGAGTGGTTTATACATTTTGTTAAATATCCTATTTCTAGCCATAGGCATTGACTAATTTGGTTGATAGGGCAACACCTTGCAGTTTATTGGAGGGTTACGATAAGGTAGCCTAATATATAAACACGGTACTTATGAATGGCTCTCAGTGATCTCAGCAACTCCAGCAATTTCGAATTTCTCAAAGAACACGATCCGCTGTTTGTTGAGTTAGCTAGTGCTGCTGAACGAGCATTTAGTAGTGACCCTAACACTACGCTGATAAAACTTCGGCAACTTGGAGAAGCGTTAGCACAAAATCTAGCCGTACGTTTGGGTGTTCAGTTTGATAGTCAGACCTCGCAATTAGATTTGCTCAATAAGATTAGTCGTGAATTACAATTAGAACCAACCGTCCGCAAGCTCTTCCATACCCTACGAGTGGAAGGTAACCGCGCAACCCACGAGTTCAACACCAAGCATAAAGAAGCGATTAACGGCTTAACGGTCGCACGTGAATTAGCCATCTGGTTTCATCGCGCTTTTGGTTCGGCGGGTGCATCGTTTAACCCCGGGCCATTCAAAAAAATCAGCGATCCCAGCCAACAGCTTCGCCAATTACATACCGAAATTGCAGCACTCAAAAATGACCTTCAG